>ENA-ORDA01001071-ORDA01001071.1-marine-metagenome-genome-assembly--contig:-NODE-1071-length-24377-cov-3.424979_pt1 | contig 24377 bp, 22 predicted proteins | sample MGYA00237778_ERZ508506 | MGnify/ENA primary metagenome ERZ508506 (study PRJEB26177, sample SAMN06267891) | marine metagenome | isolation source: Monterey Bay, California, USA | place: Pacific... | reverse complement strand
TTCAAAAATAGGAGGAGGGTTTATGGGTAGGTTGTTAAAAATATTTCCCCAATCAAGATAGGTTTGAAAATTAACATTTCCAACACCTGCAACAAATATCGATCGGTATTTATCTTCTTTTAAATAAAATTTATTAGGAATGATTGCAAACCATGTTTTATTTGTAGAATAGGAAGCTATAAACATTGAAATGGACTCTGGAGATATCGTATCTTTAATTTTGGTGTGATAAAACATTCCAGCCATAACACCAAAAGAAGTTTTGATGCTGTTATTGTAGGATAGGGTTGGTATGACGACTTTTTTTACTTTTTTATTGTTACCATTGCCTTCCTGATCCGTTTTTTCTTCTACCTCTAGAATAGTATTTTCATCAGTTACTTGCGCATTTACTGAAATACAAATAGAAAGTATTATGAGGATTGAACTAATTTTTCTTATCATAGGGAGAATGATTGATAACATTAGGATATGAGGTGTTACTAATTTTAAAACAAAACACAAAGTTAATAAATAAGCTTAGATTTTTGAAAATTTAGCCGGTAATGTGATAACCCCCGTCCACATGTCTAATTTCTCCAGTAATTCTTAGGTCAGGTCTAAATAAATGAACCACTTCAAAAGCAAGATCTTGGGGTTTTGCATTTCTCAGAGGGCTCATTTTGTCAGAAATTTGAACATCTTCTTCATTTAATGTCGCATTTCCTGCTTTACTTCCCATATATGGCGAAAATCTTAGCGCATTCACACGTATATTGTTAGATCTGCCCAGCTCATCAGCTAATTCTATCGTAATTCTTTCCAGTGCAGCTTTGGCAATACTAATGTTTCGGTAAGGATGAAAGGTTACTTTAGCTGCTGCGATGTAACTAAGCGAGCATATGGATGCGCCTGTTTGAAGAACATTATACTTAAGCAGGTAATGAGACAATCTAATCAGTGAATAGGCAGATACATTCATAGTATCACAAAATTCTTCTTTTGTGACTTCTAATAAAGGTTTTACCTTTTTGTTTCTAATGGTTTTATCCATCGCTATAGCATGTAAAAAACCATTTAATTGTATATTTTTTTTAGAAAGATTACGCGCAAAAGAATCCATATTTTCTTCTAAGGTAACGTCAAGTATTTCTACCGATACATCTCCTAATTCATCAAATACTGATTTCTTAAAATCCTCAAAATTTTTTGTCAGAAATCCTTTAGCTTTTTCAGATAAATTGCTGTGATGTGAACTAAGTCCTAAGCCCGTGCAAATAACTGAGCCTCCTTGCTTAATAATTTCCTTAGCAACATACATAGCAAGAGATTGTTTATCTGCTATTCCAGTAATTAAAAAAGTAGTGTTTGTAAGCATAATATTTTAGTTTAGTTAATGATAGATTACCACTTATACAAAGCAGTTCCCCATGTCCAGCCAGCTCCTACAGCTGCAAATAATAGTAAATCTCCCTTTTCTAGCTCATTGTTTCTTAGAGTCTCATCCAGTATTATTGGGATGGTGCCACCGGATGTATTAGCGTATCGGTCCATATTAGTTTTAACTTTTTCAAAAGGCATGTCAACTCGTCTTGCAACTTCTTGAAGTATTTTTATACTTGGTTGATGTGGCAACAAAAACTTAACCTCATCTACATGTCTTTTATTTTTCGAAAGTATTTCAGAAATACATTTAGGAACCACCTTAATAGCTGTTTTATAAACTTCAGGACCATTCATCTGAAAGTAATGATGACCATTATCAATAGTTTCTTTTGAAGCAGGTTGTTCTGACCCTCCAGCAGGAACGGTAAAATGCTCTTTCCCTGTTCCGTCTGTATGTAATATAAAGTCAATAAATCCTTTGTCTTCAGTAGTGCTAGAAAGTACAATTGCTCCGGCACCATCTCCAAAAAAAACAGCATCTCTTCGCGACCAATTTGTTATGGTTGAAAAAGTGTCTGCTCCAATAATCAGAACATTTTTATACATTCCAGATTTAATGTATTGTACTCCTGTAGAAGTTGCAAATAAGGCTCCAGAGCAAACTGCAGAGATATCAAAAGCCACTGCATTTTTTGCTTTCAGTTTTTCTTGAACAAAACAAGCGCAAGAAGGTGCTAGTCGGTCTGCAGTTGCAGTTGCTAAGATAATTAAATCAATTTCGTCGGGGGCTAGGTTCGCATTTTGAATTGCTGACAGACCTGCTTGATAAGCTAAATCACTTGTGGTTTCTCCAGTTGAAATTCGACGTTCTTTGATACCTAAATTTTCATAGATCCATTGATCTGAAGATCCTACACGTTCAAAAAAATCATTTTTAACAATATTTTTTGGTGCATAAGAACCTGTTCCTCGTATGTAAGCATTTACCATAGTACAAAATTAGCATATAAAAATGTACTTTTTTTTTAGGTTGATCACTATTAAAATGAAATAATTGATGATTATTGCGATAACTAAAAAAATAAAATATGCAAAAAACAGATTTGATAAATTTTGTTGTAATATACCTACTAAAAATGCTTAATTCGTAACTTAAATGGTCACTTTTTAGTAGTTTTTTTCAATTTTATGGACTTATTTGCCTGATTAATTTGGTCAATATCACTTTTTTTCTTTTTGAAAGTCTTTTTTCAATCTATTTAAACATTACTTAATTATTTAAGTTAACGATTTCGTTGACAATCTTTTCATTCAAAGGCTTTTTAATGAATTTCTTAACTATTTGTAGTTTTTCTGCTTTCATTTTGTCTCTTATATTTACAGATGATGTAAGCATTACGATTAGAATAGTGGCTGTTATCTTTTTATCAAGTTTTTGGAATTCTTTTAAAAAGCGCCATCCATTCATTTTAGGCATATTAATATCCAATAATATTAAATCTACCTTATTAGTATTTGCTGCCAGAAACTCTAACGCTTTTTTACCATCTTGGAATGTAACTATATTTTTTGTTATATTATTTTGATTAAGTATTATTTCTAAATAAATATTTGTGAAAAGGTCATCGTCAATCACCATTACTCGTTTTAATTTTTTCATTATAAATCATTTAGATATTGTAAAATAAAATGTTGTTCCTTTTCCTAATTCTGATGTAAACCATATTTTACCATCGTGTAATTCTATTATCTTTTTACAATGAGCTAGACCTATACCTGTTCCTGAAAATTGATCACGATTATGCAACCTTTGAAATACTTTAAAAATTTGATCACAATCTTCTTTGGCTATTCCAATTCCATTATCGTTAATCGAAAATTCATATTGTCCAAACTTTTCAGTTGCATTAATAACAATTGTTGGTTTTTTATTTTTATTATATTTTATCCCATTAACTACAAGGTTCTGTAACAATTTAATTAAGTCAGTTTCAAATGCGACAATTGTTAAAGGTTTTCCTATATAGTTAATTTTTACTTCTTTTTGTACTATTAAATTGTTTAGGTCAATTTTAAGATTTTCAATTAGTTGAACTACATCTATTTTTTTCTTCTTTTTTTCTTTACCTATGGATGAATATTCAAGGAGTGCAATTATAAAATCTTTCATACGATAGGAAGAATTAATAATTATCTCAATACTTTTTTTGCCAATTTCGTCAAGGTTGTATTTACTACTTTCCAATAATCTTGAAAATGAAATAATTGAATTTAAAGGTTCTTGTAAATCGTGAGATGCTATGTAAGTGAACTGTTTAAGTTCTTTATTTGCTTTCTCTAATTCAATTTTTGCTTTCTCTAATTCTGTAACATTACGGAGTTGAACATAGACATAGTTTTTCATAATACCATGAACAGAACATTCATAGGTTCCTGCAACCATATGATTCGAATATTCAACAAGTCCTAAATTAATAAAACCGCCCTCATTAGCAATTTTCATGTATGTGTCTATAACCATGAGGCCTCCTTTATGTTCATATGCCTCAGGTGCTATTTCTATTATCTTTTTGCCTAAAACCTCTTCTTTTTCTTTTCTCATTTCATATAATAGAACCTTATTCATAAAAACATAACGTATACTTTTATTATCACTTAGGTCAGATACATGAAAGATACCAATCCCAACTGTTAAGTTATTTGCTACTTTACTTATAAGCTCTAAATCAAACTTTTTAGACATATTAGAAGTTTTTTTCAAATGTTGCAAAACGCTAAAATTAAATGTGCTGTTTTCAGCTGCTTACAATTCGCTACATATATAATTTTTTACTCGTTTATCAATTACTATTATTCGATAACAATTGTTTTAGTTTGTTTTTATCTAAGATGAAGGTTTTTTTAACTAATTACTGCTTGGAAGCTATAAGCCAATCCTCTTTTTGTTTAGAAACGGGAGAACTTTTTTGGATACCTGCATACATATCACTCATTAATGTATTCACCCCTTCTATTACATTTAATGTAAATCGTTTTTTGTTTTTCTTAATGGCTCCATTTGGTTTATGGGTATAATTGTAGGAAATCATTTCTTGTATATCGTAATTTCCAGTTGTCAAATTTAGTACTGAAACACCAATTTGATCCTGATTAAAATCAAATTCAACTTGATACGAAGCACATGTCTTGATTCCTTCCCATTTGTATAATTTTGAATTAGTTTCTATTTTTAATGTTTCACCTTCCTCTTTGGTTAAAAATACAAAACATGAGTTTTTGTATTTTTTTTCCAAAAAATTTATAGTTCTGTGATACAATTCTTTTGGAGTTCCTGCTACTTCAAATACCAGCTGTTGATTATTTAAATCGCTTTGTTGATTTTCTGGAAATGAAAACTTGTTGTTTTGTGCATTCATTCCACTAGATAGCATAACTACGATAAGTATTAATTCTTTCATTTATATTTTATTATTATTTTTTGTTTTAATAGGTATTAACATATGGTTAAAATCGACTACAAAACTATGCAACTTAAACTTACTAAACAAGTAAAACAGAAAAAAACTATCGACAAAATACATTTAACTGTAGGTTAAATGTTTTTAAATGTAGATTAAATGAATTTTGTGAGTTTTTTTACAAAAATAGCTTAAGTGTATATAAATATTTAAAAGAACCTCCTTATCTTTAAAAACTCCTCAATAATAAAAAACGAATATTTTGAAAAAAAACCATTCATTTTTTTCAATAAAGTCTTGGAATGTAGAGGATCGACCAAGAGAAAAATTATTGATAAAAGGTATAAGTTCGCTGAGTAAGACAGAATTAGTTGCCATTTTAATTGGTTCTGGTAATAAAGATGAAAGTGCTGTAGATTTAAGTAAGCGAATACTGGCATCTGTCGATTTTAGTTTGCATGAATTAGGGAAACTTACCGTAAATAAATTAATCGAATTTAAAGGCATTGGTGAAGCAAAAGCGATTACTATTGTAGCTGCACTCGAATTGAGTAGAAGAAGAAGAAGTGAAAAAGCTTTGGTTAAAAAAACAATTCATTCAAGTCGTTCTGTTTTTGAATTAATGCAACCAATCATTGGCGAGTTATTTCATGAAGAATTTTGGGTCATTTACCTAAATAGTTCTAATAAAGTTTTAAAAAAATCTTTTTTAAGTAAAGGAGGCATTACGAGTACCTCCGTAGACCTTCGATTAATTTTGAAGTCTGCCTTACAGTTAGGCGCAGTTGGTTTAGTATTAACTCACAACCATCCTTCCGGAACATTAAAACCCAGCGATGCAGACAGAAATATTACAAAAAAAATAAAAGAAGCTGCTGAACTTCTGGATTTAAAAGTAGTAGATCATTTAATAATAACCGAAAATTCGTACTTTAGCTTTGCTGATAAAAGCCTACTATAGGATCCTTATGCTATTAATATATACATCAAAACCTACCCAGCGAATTACCTATATTTTTAACCATATTTGTAAACGAATTCTAGGTTTAAAAATTAATTTTACTTCAAGTATAGAGGAATTTATAGCTTATTCTGGACCCAAAATATCGTATGGAAAAAAAGAACTAGGGAATGAATTATTTTTTCAAAGTGCGGAGTTATTATTTCAAGAAGGATTTGATAGTATTGATGTTGTAGTTAAAGACTGGGAGGAAACAAAATGTTTTTTTGCAGTGGGAAAAAATAGCTCACTTCCTTTTGATATATTTTCTGCCAGTTTTTACCTTTTATCTAGATATGAAGAATATTTACCACATGTAAAAGATCACAAGGGGCGTTTTTTAGCCTCGGAGAGTATTGCTTTCAAATCTGGATTTTTAGAATCACCAATCGTAGATGTTTGGGCATATAAATTTAAAGAATTATTATTAAAATATTTTCCTGAACTTATATTTAAAGATAAAAACCCAAATATTCATACACTCGTAAATGCAAGTTATCCTTTATTATATAAAAGTAAAGGATTGTTGAGGACCAGTATAGCGTATCTTGATGATCTAATAAACTTTAACTTAAAAAATATATTTAATAGAACGACAGTACTATTTGGTTTTAGAAAAGATCCATACAATACTTTTAATTGGATTATAAACACCGTAAAAAAAAGTAAGAATAAACTAACGGTCTTTTTTTTATTAGGAGATTCTAAAAATTATCAAGAAAGTTTAAATTCACAAAAGTCAGCGTTAAAATTACTCATTAAAAATATTGCTGACTACAAAGAAATTGGTTTACTCTTTTCGTTTGATGCATTACAAAGTTTATTCGTTCAAAATGAAGAAAAGGAAAAAATAGAAGCTATCATCAATAGAAGGTTAGTTAGTTCTATAAATGATCAATATTTAGTGAGTTTGCCCCATAATTATCGGAATCTAATAGAATTAGAAGTAAAAAAAGATTTCACCATGGTTTATGAAACGACAATTGGTTTTCGAGCAAGTACTTGTACTCCTTTCCTATTTTATGATTTAGATTACGAAATTGTGTCTCCACTATTAATTCATCCAATCGCAATGACGACCAAAGCCTTTGAAAATGTTTCTACTTCTAAAAAAAGAGATTTTGTTGAAAAAATTAAAAATTCGGTATTAGACGTAAATGGCACTTTTTCGATGATCTTTTATAATTATAATTTTATTAATTCTAAACGAAATATGGTTTGGAAGAAGTTGTTTTCGGATCTCAATAAACTCCAATTAAATGAATAAAAAATTAATAGTGAAAGATATATTTTTTGATTTAGATCACACCTTGTGGGACTTTGATAAAAACTCAATGCTTGCCTTTAAAAGAGTTTTTAAAAAATTTAAAATAACTATTGAATTTCATGCTTTTTTAAAAATCTATGAACCAATAAATGTAGAATATTGGAAGAAATATCGGGAGGATAAAGTAAGTAAGGAGAACCTTAGAAGAGGAAGACTTATAGATTCATTTAATTTTTTTGATTTAATTTATACGACTGAAAAAATTGATGAAATTGCAGATGCCTATATTCAAGAACTCCCTTTTGATAATCATCTTTTTGAAGGCGCCGTAGAAATTTTAGATTATTTAATTTTAAAATATAAGCTCCATATTATAACTAATGGGTTTGAGGAGGTTCAACATAAAAAATTAAAGAATAGTGGAATTGACCATTATTTTTCAACGGTTACTACCTCAGAAGAAGTGGGTGTAAAAAAACCAAATTCAAAAGTATTTTTGACTGCACTAAACAAGGCCAATTCCCTACCTAATCAAAGCTTCATGATTGGAGATTCACTCGAAGCAGACATTCTAGGTGCAAATAATATTGGAATGGAAACCATTTTTTACAATTACAGGAATGAAAGTATTTCAAAAAAAATCAAATCAATAGATTCACTTCTAGAAATAAAGAACTATTTGTAATAATAGGGTTTTTATTAACGTTATAAAAAATAAAACCCCAGCTTATGAAAAAGAATTTATACTTACTATTCTTATTCACCGTTATTGCATTTCTGTTTAGTGCTTGTGTAAAAGATACCGACTTTAACCAAACAGACGATATAGCATTAACAACAGTCTTAGAACTTGATTTTATTTTTTTTAATATTAATTCACAAAACTTTACAGATTTAGGTATCAATAATACAACTGTATCGGATACCACTGATTTAGATTTTTTAGACAGCGGAATAGTTTCTGAAAATATTATTCGAGCAGATTTCTATTTTAGAAACACCAATAGTTTTCCGGTCTCTTTTTTAGCTCAATACCAATTTTTAAATGACAATAACGAAATAAAATACGAAGTAATTGTGCCTGTTCAGGCTGGCAATAACATTGATCCCGTTATCACTGAATTTACTGAGATTATTGAAAATAACGCTCTTGTCAACTTTACTATGGCTACTAAAGTGGTGGTAAATACCATTGCAACTTCATCCCTTAATAATATTAATGGAAATCTAGATTTGCAATCAAAAGCTACGTACTATCTAAGAATAGAAGAATGAAATACCTTCTCTATTGTGTCTTTTTCTTCTGGGGATTCTTACTTTTTTCACAAAATAAGGAGGTTCTTTATGGATTAGATGAAACACCTCAGGCTTTATTGCTAAATCCAGGGGCTAGAATTTCTAATTTGTTTCATATAGGAATACCATTAATATCTCATTTGCATTTTAACGGAGGATCTTCAGGTTTTTCTACTTATGATATATTTCAAAAATCCAGTGTCGATATCAATACTCGAATTAAAAATACGATATCCGAATTGAGCGACCGCGACTTTTTTACAACGACACAACAGTTAGAGATTTTAAATTTTGGTTGGAAAAATAAAAAAGAATTTTATTTTTCAGGGGGATTATATCAAGAATTTGATTTTGTGTTTTACTTTCCAAAAGATCTTGCTGTATTGGCTTGGGAAGGCAATGCAAATTATATTGGCAAAAAATTTGATCTAGGTGAAATAAATACCAGGGGAGACCTTTTAATGGTTTATCATTTAGGCGCTACAAAAAGATGGAATAAAAAATTAACCATAGGTGCTAGAGCAAAAATTTATTCAAGTCTACTTAGTTTTAGTAGTACCGATAATTCAGGAACTTTTGAAACAAGAATTAGTGAATCTGGAAATAATATCTACGAGCATCTAATTAGTAATATTAATTTAAGTCTAAATACTTCAGGAATAGCTTCATTAAACGATTTAGAAGGTGGCTCAGCAACTAATAAAATTTTAAGCAGAGCTTTTTTTAGTGGAAATTTAGGTGTAGGAGTCGATTTAGGGGCTACCTATGAAATTAATGAGAAATGGACTGCAAGCGCAAGTTTTATTGATTTAGGAGCTATCTTTCATACTAAAGATGTCGAGAGTTATGCTATTAATGGAGAATATACATTAGATGGTATTGAGTTATTGTTTCCACCTATCGGGAGTGGAAATTCTGCGCCTCCTTATTACGATGATTTAATCGACGAAATTGAAGAAGCATTTCCATTGGAAAGTATTTATGATTCGTACACACAGATGAGACCTTTAAAAGCGTATGCCTCATTGAAATATAATTTTGGAAGACCTGCTGGTGGAGATGAAGGTTGTGATTGTTTGAACACGGGAGAAAATCAAAAATACAACCAATCGGTTGGTGTACAATTTTTCAATATGTTCAGACCTAAAGGTCCCCAATTTGCAGCTACATTATTTTATTACCGAAAAATATCAGATTATTTAACATTTAAAACGACCTATACAGCAGATTCCTATTCCTACAATAATATTGGTTTAGGATTGGTTGCAAATATTAAAATGCTAAATTTTTATATTGTTGCCAATAACCTGCAATGGTTCAGTAACTTTGCCAAAGCAAAAAGTGTATCTTTACAAATGGGATTAAACATAATCATTAATGAAAACAAATAGCATTCTTTCAGTAGTATTTTTTTGTTTGGCATTTACTTTTAATAGTTATTCTCAAAAACCATTAAATGATTATACGTATGTGGTAATTTCTGAGCAGTTTGAATTTCAGAATGAAAAAGATAAATATCAATTAAACTCCCTCACAAAATTTTTATTTAATAAATATGGGTTTCATGCTTTTTTTAATGCTGAAGTACCTGTAAATGTCAAGCGATGTGATGGTTTATGGGTTGAGGCAGAGGGCACTCCGGGTTTTATTTTCACAAAAATTCAACTTGTACTCAGTGATTGTAATGGGAATGAAGTCTACAGAACTAAGTTTGGTAAAAGTAAAATTAAAGACTACCAGAAGGCTTATTACGAATCTATGAGAGAAGCTTTTGATGAATTTATTTCTATGGATGTTTACCAAAAGGAAGTAGAAAACAAAACCTTGCAATTAGAAGTCTCTCAAAAAAACAATCTAGCTACTTATCCGCAAGCAATGGCTAATCTTCCAAAATCGAATTACACAAGTTACATTCAGTCAAATAAAAGTTTTTTATTGAGAAAAACGATTTCCGGGTATACTTTATATCAAGAAGGAGCAGGAGCAAACAATGATTTGTTATTAAAAGGAAAGATATTTCTCAAAGACGCTACAATTATTTTTGAAGATTCTCAACAGAAAAAATTAAAAGTAGAATTTGATGAGTTTTATAATATGGCCATAGGGGAGGGAAAGGATAAAGTAAACTTTCAATATCAAGATTAATAATCATATTTGTCTTTCCAAAGACCTTTGAGATAGTTTCTAAATTCATTCTCTTTTTTGTTTTTTCCCGGATTATAAATTTGCTGACCTTTTAGTTGTTCAGGTAAAAATTCTTGTTTTACAAAATTACCCTCATAATCATGAGCATACTGGTATTGTTTTCCATACCCTAATTCTTGCATAAGTTTTGTAGGAGCATTTCTAATAGCCAATGGAACTGGAAGATCCCCAGTTTGTTTAACAATTTTTTGCGCTTCTTTGATTGCTAGATAGGAAGCATTACTTTTTGGAGAAGAGGCTAAATAAACTACACATTGACTTAGTATGATACGAGCTTCAGGATAACCAACGGTCGTGACAGCTTGAAAAGTTGAATTAGCAAGAACCAATGCGGTTGGATTTGCATTTCCAATATCTTCAGAGGCTAAAATGATTAATCTTCTAGCAATAAATTTTAAATCTTCGCCACCTTCAACCATCCTTGCAAGCCAATAAAGAGCTGCATTTGGATCACTTCCTCTAATCGATTTAATAAATGCAGATATGATGTCATAGTGCTGTTCACCAGTTTTGTCATATAAGACGGTATTGTTTTGAACCTTATTCAAAACCATATCATTAGTTAGCGTAACTGTATCCGAGCTTTCTGAAAGAACGACCAACTCAAGTATATTTAAAAGTTTCCTTGCATCACCTCCAGATAAACGCATGAGGGCCTCTGTTTCCTTTAGTTTAATTCTTTTTTTAGACAAGAACTCATCTTCGATTAAAGCACGGCTTAAAAGTTGCTCTAAATCTTTTTTTGTGAAAGGATTTAAGATGTAGACTTGACATCGAGATAAGAGTGCTGGAATTACTTCAAAACTTGGGTTTTCAGTAGTAGCTCCAAATAAAGTGATCCAGCCTTTTTCTACTGCTTTTAGTAGGGAATCTTGTTGAGATTTACTAAATCTATGTATTTCATCAATAAATAGTATGGGATTTTTAGTAGAGAAAAGCGTATCACTAGTTTTTGCTTTTTCTATAACCTCTCTAATAGCAGCAACTCCACTGTCAATAGCACTTAACATATAGAAAGGCCTATCAGATTCTTCAGCTAAAATAGTTGCTAAGGTAGTTTTTCCGGTACCTGGGGGTCCCCAAAATATCATAGAAGAAAGCATATTAGTATTTAGCTGCGCCTTAAGGGTTCCATTTTTACCCACCAGGTGTTTCTGGCTTAGATAATCTTCTAATTTTTTTGGTCTAATTCGTTCTGCTAAAGGAATACTCATCGTTGTAAAAATACAATTTTAATCAGATGCGATAACTGACAATTTAACCGAATTTTTAATTTAGGTTTGTTTTTTGAAGTTAAATAAGTATGAGTCGTAAAAATGAATTGTATTATTCGAATGATGTCTTGTTGTATCCTCTATTAATATTACTATCTATAGTTGTAGTTTTTTGGATAGAATCTAGATTTAATTTTAACTTTAACTATTTAGGAATTTACCCTAGAAAATTTGAAGGCTTACGAGGGATTCTTTTTAGTCCATTTATTCATGGTGATACCAAGCATTTATTTAATAATTCGATACCTCTGATAGTATTGAGTTCTGCTTTGTTCTATTTTTATAGATCGATTAGATGGAAAGTATTAATCTACGGCTTATTACTTACGGGTCTCTTAACCTGGTTTATTGGTAGGCCCTCTAACCACATAGGTGCAAGTGGAGTCATCTATATGTTGACGGCTTTTTTAATGTTTAGAGGAATCTTATCAAAGCAATATCAATTAACAGCCTTGTCTTTTGGAGTTATTTTTTTATATGGAAGTTTTATTTGGTATATTTTTCCGACAGATCCAAAAATTTCATGGGAGGGACATTTATCAGGCTTTCTAGTGGGTGTTATTTTTGCATTTATTTTCAATAAACAGTCGCTTCCAAATAAAAAATATGCTTGGCAAAAAGAAGATTACGATCCAAGTAACGATCCTTTTATGAAAAATTTTGATGAAGATGGTAATTTTATTGAAACCAAAACTGACGTTGAAGATGTCACACAAACTACAACCAATGTCAATTATATTCTAAAAAAAAAGAAATCAAAAAGAGAGAATGATCTATAAATTTCTTTGTCTAAGTACTTCGTAAAGTAAAGCACCGCATGCAACAGAAACATTAAGGGAGTTTATTTCTCCCAATAAAGGTAACGCAGCTTTGTAATCTGCAATATTTAAAACAGATTTTGAAACTCCTTTTCCTTCTGAACCCATAATAATGGCTAAAGGTTTATTTAAACTTAAATCATAGATAGTTTCGTTGGTTTTTTCTGTAGCTGCAATAGTAATGATATCACTAGCTTTAAGATAAAAAATAGCATCTTTAATGTGATCAACTTTACAAATAGGAATTTTAAAAATTGCTCCAGCTGAGGTTTTTATTGTGTCGCCAGTTACGGGTGCTCCACCCTTTTTTTGGATAATTATGGCATCAACTCCTGTACATTCTGCAGTTCTAATGATAGCGCCAAAATTTCGAACATCGCTTAGTTGGTCTAAAATTAAAAATAGAGGGTTTTCTTTTTCTTGAATTATTTTTTCTATTAGGCCTTCCAAAGAATGAAATGGAATAGGAGAGGTAATAGCAACAACACCCTGGTGATTTCCCTTAGTCAATCGATTTAGTTTTTCTATAGGGACATAATTAATTGTTACATCACTCGTTTCACAAATAGTTTCAATCTCTTGTATCTTTGTATTGCTAGATTCTTTTTGTATAAATAACTTGTCAATTACTAGCTCTGAGTTCAAAGCTTCCAGAATAGGGTGTATTCCAAAAATAGTATTCTCTCTATTTTTCATAATTAATTTATAGGTATAAAAAAAGACTGTCTGAAGAGACAGTCTTTTTTAAAATTTTAAATCTAAAAGTTATTATTTGATAACTTTAACAGATCCTTCAACACCGTTGATGTTAACTTTTACAATGTAAGTTCCATTTGCTAAGTTAGACATGTTAACTGTAGAATTCATTGAATTCACGTTAGCATTGTATACTTGCTGTCCTAACATGTTGTAAATTGCAACAGAGTTAATGTTTTCTTGAGCTCTTAATGTTAAAGTTCCATTGCTCATTGCAGATCTAAATCCTTTTGAGTCAAAACTATCAGTTCCTAAGAATCCTTCAACGTAATCAACTGTATCAATGTAATACTCGTTATTTGTATCAATTGAGAAAAAGTCAATTCCACCTAAAGAAGTTGCAGTTGTTCCATCAGCACTTGTGAATGCAGTTCCTTCTGGAAGAACGTCAGTTCCAGCAACAGCAAATTGCCATGTAGCCATTCCAATTCCTAATGAAATATCAACATTCATTACAACTGAGAACCACTCATCCTCTGGGTACGTAAATTCTACAGCTCCTAGTGCTGAATCATCAATTGATCCACCTCCTGGATTAGCTCCGTCTTGGTTAAAGAAGATGTTTCCAACTACCCATTCTCCTGAACCAATTGGTACAGTACCCTGTAAGTTAAAATATCCTGTTCTTCCAGCTGGAACGTACATCATGAACTCTAAAGCCCACTGACCAAATATTTTGTTTCCTAAATCTAATACAGCATCTGTTGATCCATCACTTGGGATTAAACCAGAAAGAGAACCGTCGTTAGCTTGTGCAGAAGATGACATAATTGCACATCCTGCTCCACCACCACAACCCCAATCAGTCCACCAATTTTCGAAAATTGGCTGTCCGTCAGCGTATGATTCCATGTCGTCACTAAATTGAGCGTTCATTGTTACCATAACAAATGATAATAACGCTACTAAAAAATAATTTTTTTTCATGATAATGTTTTTTAAAAAAGTTAATGAAACACAAATATATAAAAATAATATTTTACTATTCGTTGTAATTTGTGTTTTTTTTAAAACTTTAACTAAAAAAAAAGCTAAGTTCCTGTAAGAAACTTAGCTTTTTAAAAATTTGTTTGAACTATATTAAATATTTAGAAATATAGTTTTTCTAGCGAAAGCAGACTCAAAGTATGGTCCACTCATAGTAGCTCCTGCATTATTAACAGACCAAACTCTACCATCATTCATCTCTAACTCAAAACGAGTCACGATAAAAGAAGGAACAGTAAATTGTGCTCCAGGAAATACAGTAATTAACTCCTCCATTGGAATACTCAATTCATACATTGGTAAGTTGTTTGTGGAACTTAACTGATCAAATTCTGGATTGCTAATCGTCTGGTATAAAACTTCTGAGAATTCATTACCGTCCGCATCCGTGGTTGGAAATTCAGTATCTTGATCGTTATAAGATGAAAAATAAACACGCACTTCTTTAAAATCTGGTGTTGGTGTTCCTTGTCCTTCTTGTACTTCCATAGAGTAGCACATACAGTTAGAAAAATTTCCTCCTGAAACATTTACCAAATCGTCAGGATATGATAACATTCTTAAGGCTGCTCCAGTAGTATCAACTTCGTTGTATAATGTGTCAATTGATAAATCGCTTTCCTCACAAGAAGTAAAACTTCCAAGAACTACAATCGCCACTAATATTGATTTAAATATGTTTTTCATAATTATTTGTTTTTATATTAATTAGCTGATGGAAATCCAGGTGACGAAGGATTATTATCCCAAAATACTTGACCATCTACATTTGGTTTTTGAGCAACATTTGGATTAGGTGTTGCTTCATCAGCAGGATAGAAAAATGATCTTACAAAATTTCCAGGAGTAGGCTCAACCGTGAACTGTAAAGTTGTTGGATAACCTGTTCTTCTGTAAAAATTGTACGAATTTGAACCGTTTCCATAATGAGCTACAAAACTCTGTAAACCTAATACGTTCCATTTGGTTGCCATATCTCCGTTATTAAACTCAGAAACTTTTGCTGAAATATAATCACTTACGGTTCCTGATGTAGGAACGGTTCCACCGTTATCTGTCGTTGATAAGTCTGCTTCTCCGTCAAGAGATCCAAAACTCATAACTTTATCGATAGATATTTGCATAGCATCTTGAAGGTATCCACTTGCAGCACCACCTGAAACTAAAGCAACTTCAGCCAGCATGAAATGTGACCAAGAGGCTAACCAGATTGGTGTAATACCGGCACCACCACCACCTTGTTCAAGACCAACCGATGCAAATCGACTATCGTCATAGTTACCACCAACTGGGTAAACTCCACGACCAGTTCTCAAGAAAGTATCTGGTGGAATACCTCCGCCAAATCCATGATCTCTTCCCCAATATCCGTTTTCAACACTACAGAAAACCATACTTCCTGGGTAATGTACAGGTTTAGCTTGAGTAGAACAGAATAATGCTTCTGGATTAGGAGCACATGCTGCTCCATCTTCACCAATACTATTTGGTGTACACTCATTTTGTCTGTAATAGTAGTATCGTATTCTAGGATCACCGTCTTGTAACATTTGATCCATCATCCAGTTAGACTGGTAACCAGTTACACCACCAGCGGTATAATCTGATTGATATCCAGGATGTCTTGAATCAATTTGATTGTTTACAACAACATCGTATCTAAATTGGAAATCATCAGCAGTAGATGCTATAAAATTACCTGAATTTGCAATTGCATTAAGCTTGTTTATTGCATCACCGTCAACTAATCTTGTGTTCAGGTAGGCATTCATTTTTAACGTATTTGCAAGTTTTACCCACTTATCAAAGTTATTGTTATAATAATAATCAACTCCTATGCTAATACTCTCATCGTCTTGTAATAAAGTTTTAGCATCGTCTAGCATACTAATTGCAGCTGCATAAACAGAAGCATCATCGTCAAGGTTTGGCTGTGGGAAATCTGCTAAGTTAGTCGCCTCAGAAAATGGAACATCTCCGAAGTAATCAACTAAAGCCATAAGTGTATAAGCTTTTAAAACTTTCATAACACCAATATGTTTGTTTCTTGCTCCTAGACTCGTAGCTAATTCTTCAGCGTTCTTCATATCAGAAAACATATTTGAATAAGCTAATCTCCATTCAAAATTGGTGCTAGCTGGTGCGAATGCATTCACGTAATTAACAGACCCCATTTGGCCGATTCTTACTAATGAAGCTCCATTACCACCCATAGCATTTGCAAAACTTTTAAAGTCTACTTGAATAGCAGTCATGTATCTTTCTAAATCACCATTAACTACGGTAACTTGATTTGGATCATTTACTAAATCTAAATCTGTCGTTTCACAAGAAGTGAAGGTCAATCCAAGAAGTAGAATTAATAATACTGAAATTTTATTTATTTTTTTCATTTTTATTCTTGATTTATATTATTAAAATGATAGATTAACACTCATACCATATCTTTTACTACTTGGTCCTGTTAGGAACTCAAATCCTTGACCATTACCAGCACCAAGACCAGTTGTGTTAGGATCAAAGTTAACACCATCAGGGGTATTGTAAGCATTGTACCACATATTAAAAGCACTAGCTTTTATAGTTACTTTCCCAAAAGGTGTTTTGTTTAAAAGTTTAGATGGTAAAGAATATGCTATATTAACCTCTCTTAATCTCACTACAGATCCATCGTATACAGATAATTCATCTGCTGGTGAAGCAAATCCATTATCAAAATAGAAATTTGAGTTGTTGATTTGAATATCATTAGGTAAACCAGTATTGATATTTACACCTGGTAAGATGTAAGTACTTAATCTGTTTTCTGTATCTGTTGTTAAACCTCTACCCATAAGAGTAGCAGTTGTTGTTGAATAAATATCTCCACCTGAGGTGTGATTTATTGCAAATCCAAGAGATAGTCCTTTGTATTCAAATGTATTGGTATAGTTCATTACAAAATCAGGATTTGGATCTCCAATAAAAGGTAATACACCATCTTCATCTACCTGATCTGCAAGATAATTACCTACACCATCTACTAATAGGTTTCCGTCTTCATCTCTAGCAATACGTGAACCAAACATAGCACCTAGTGGATATCCAACTCTTGCACCGTTACCTAGATTGGTAAAACCTGCATAGATTAAAATATCATTATCACCTATATCCGTAACTTCACTCTCGTTCGCAAAGAAGTTAACGTTTACATTCCAGTTAAATCCTTCTGATCTTTTTAGTACATCAAGACCTAATTCAGCTTCAATACCCCAAGATTTAATTTCTCCTACATTGGTACTAGTAAAACCTGCTCCTGTACTTAAAGGTATTGGATTGTTGCCAATAATTAAATCCTCTGTGATTCTTGTAAAATAGGTAAGATCAAGATTTACTCTACTAAATAACTTCATCTCTACACCGTATTCTACCTCAGCAAACAACTCAGGTTTGATATTTGGATTTCCTACAAAAGAATTTGTTGTGTTTTCCGTCTCATCTAACCAACCTTGAGTATTAAGACTTAAGCCAGTAGCTGTTGGATACCCTGAAGAAAAGTTTGCAGAAGTACCGTAACCAACTCTTAGCTTCATATAGTTAATTCCTTTATCAGACTTCATACCTTTAAATGCAGATGTTGGTATAAAAGACATACTTGCTGATGGGTAGAATAACGTATTATTTTTAGAGGTATTAGACACCCAATCTTGTCTTCCTGAAAGGTTTAAGAAAACCCAGTTATTAACATCAAAAGATAACTGTCCGTATAAACCTACAATATTTCTTTCTTCATGATACTCTATGTAACCGTAGTCAGTAAAACCTTCATGATTGAAAAAGTCAAATACTTGCTGCCCAAAACTATCAATACCAATTCTATCAAACTTTCTATTTCTTGAGGTTGCACCGGCCATAAAGTTAAAGCCTAAATTATCATTTAAAAATGAATAATTATTACCACTTAAAACTAAGTTGTGATCTGAAATTAAATTGGTGTTGTTCCATGTACTATAAAATCCTGAATCTGTAACAAGATCTCCGGTTCGTCCACCTCTATTTTGTTTGTTTACGTTGTTCTCTGAATACGTATCAATACTTCCTTGATATCTTAAATTAATGTTATCGTTGAAGTTATAGTCTAACGATGCAAAACCATTCAAACGATTTACGTTTTGAGAAAATTTAGCATTTTGAATTGTCCAAAGTGGATGTTGAATCGCATTATCATCTCTATAATAGATACTACTTCCGTCAGGAGCTTCATAAGGTAACTCATAGAAGTCGATACTTCTAGGGGTGTAATATAAATCTCCAAAAATAGAAGAACCACTACCAAAGGTACTACTTCCGAAACTAGCAGCAACTGGAGGTGTTTTAAAATTTGTTTTGGTATAAGTCATCGAACCTCTAACATTTAATTTGTTAGTAAGTTTAGCTCCACCAGAAACAGTTAAGTTAGTTCTAGTTACTTTGTTTCCTGGAGTAAATCCTTCATCTTCAACTTGACCAAAGGCCATTCCGTAATTGAATTTGTTATCCTCACTTCTACCTTTAAAGTTTGCAGAAATACTAGATACACCACCAGTCTTGAAAAATTGCTCAACACTGTTTCTTGGTTTCCAATCGTATCTTGCTCCTTCGTATAAAGCCTGATAATCAGGATAGTTAGCTCCAAGGAATGCAGATGTTGAGTAAGGGTGAGCTAGTGTTCCATTCTCATCGAAAGCAGCATCACTTCCCCAGCCTCCAAGACCTTCTTCATAAAAACCAGGACCCCAGTTACTGTAGAACCAACCAAATGCTTGGTCAAAACCTCCACCGTACTTATCCTGGTAATCAGGAAGAGAAGCTACTTCGTTAAAAAAGTAGGAGGTTGATATATTAACTTCTTGTTTAGCACTTATGTTTTTTGTACTACCAGTTTTAGTTGTAATTAAAATTACCCCATTTCTACCGTCTGTACCGTATAAGGTTGTTGCAGCTAGACCTTTAAGAATATCTATATTCTCAATATTATTTGGATCGATATCAAAAGATCTACTCGATCCAGAGTTACCATCAACAAAGTCTCCAGAAGCATTGGTATCATTACTGTAAGGAACACCATCAATAACATACAATGCATTGTTGTTTCCAGAGAATGAATTCATACCTCTAATAATTACTTTGTTAGCAGAACCAGAAATACCATTTTGAGTTGTAATCTCAATACCGGCAGTCTTACCCTGAAGTACACGGGTTAAATCTGTTTCAGGATTATCCTTAATAGCTTCTTCTTTTATGGAAGATACCGCATACCCTAATGCTTTCTTTTCTTTTTTAATTCCTAGAGCAGTTACAACCACTTCCTCTAAAGATTCAGCGTCTTCAGTTAGTTGCAGACTAATGTTGCTGGTTGCTGCTGTAACAGCTCTTTCAACAGAATTAAATCCTACATAACTAAAAACTAAAGCTTGTCCCACATTTGCATTAACAGTATAGTTACCATCAAAGTCAGATTGTGTTCCGTTGCTTGTGCCCTTTACAATAATATTAACTCCTGGTAAAGGTAGTCCGCTATTATCGGATACTGTACCGGAGATTGTTTTTTCCTGTGCGAACGTAAGTTGCACTACAAACGCTAGTAAAAGCGTTAAAATTCCACTAAACTTTGTTCTCATTTTTATAATTTATTTGAATTGATCAATCACAAAAATCATAATAAAAAGTTAATTACACAACTTTTTAAACTTATATTTTAGTTTTTCTTAACTGTAAACTACTACTATTCTTGAAAATTTGTTAAAATTTTGAAGTAATACTAACATGAATTTTTGTGTTAGAAAAATTAAAATCTTGATTTTCAGCGTTTCCATTAGCGATACCAAATTTTATGATTCCTGATGTTGTTTGCAAGCCAACACCAAATCCAAAACTATATAACTTTTCTTTCAAAGCTATATTTTGGTTTTCAAAATAAGCGATATCAATAATGCTATGCACATAAATAGAGTTATTAAATTGATATCTGTATTCAGTGTTGAGAACTGAGTAAAGAGACGCGTCTATACTATTTTCATTAAACCCCCTAATGCTATTAATGCCACCAAATTGATATAATTCATTGGTCAAGTAGGTATTGCTTGACAATAGTTGTGAGTTATTTTTTAATAAAATCGAATTTTTTAAGTTTAAATTGAAGATATAATAAACTAGTGTTTCTGCTCTTAACTGAGTCTCTTTAGTTGAACTAATCTTCTTTGTTCCTATCTCAAAATTTACTTGAAACATTGATTTGATAGGAAATAAAATATTATTTTGACTTTTGGTAAAAGAATACCCAGTTAACAAAAACTTTGATTTATAATCTTCGACCAAAAGGTTAGCAGAGCTCTCTTTTCTTAGATTGTTAGACTGATAACTCTTATAGCCAATATGTGCTTTGGATTTGGTGTTAATTTGATAATTGATCTTTGCAAATTGGTTAGAGGTTAAGAAGGTACTATCTCGTTTAAATATTTTTAATTCTGTTTCAATGCCTAAAGAGGTTTTAAAAAGATAAGGAACGGATAGCCTTACTCTAAAATTTTGTTGCTCATTTCCATCAGCTTTATAGTTAAGTGAAAATTGCTCTCCATAATTTAAATTATTATTAAGCTCTAAATTTATATATCCGTTAAAGGTTAGACCTTTATTTTCTTCCCTCGATGAGAATCCCAATATTCCGTCAAAATTATTGTTTTTTAGTTTTTTAAGATAAAAATAAACAGTAGTTGAATCCTCCTTAAAAAGTATTTCAGGAGGTTTTGTAGTGGTAACAAAACCTAGAGAATTCAACTCATTGTTTTTTCTGATCAACACTGAGTCATCTAGAGTCATTCCTTTTTTTATTCCTGCGTGGTATTTAATGAACGATTCTGGGAATTGATTGTAACCTTTTATAAGAATTTGATTAATAGTTCTTTTTGAGCCATTGCTTACATTGATGTTTGCTGTTAGAGTTTTTGAATCGAAGGGTTTGATATTTTTTAAGTTTACCCTAGCAAAAGTATTTCCATTTTTTGTTTTTTCTATATTTAAGTTATTAAGTGTGTATTCTAGGTCTTTGAAAGGGAGTATAAAGTATGATTCAGAAATTTCATTAGAATAACGTAACAATTCTTTTTTTATAAAATCTTCATTAGAATAAAATATCTTTATGTGGGTATATTTTGGTCCGACATGGTAATTTGCTGTATATACGCTGTCATTGTGTTTTTCAACTGATTCTAATTCACTCTCGAGACAACCTATCTTCTGTAAAACTTGAAGTATGTGACGTGTTTCGTTTTGAAGGGATTTAAAGTCTTTAAATTTTTTAACATGATTTATTGAATCAATTAAGTGTTGAGAAGTCGAGTCATTTGACTTGGTTGTCAAACGAAGAGTTTGCGCTGTAAATACCGAAAAAAATGCAGTATATATATTAATGTATATAAAAATACGAAATATTTGTTTCACAGACTAAGTAATTAGTGTTGTAAATCTAACGTCTCTTTGTGTTAAATCATATACTTTTTGTAACTTATTTTTATTATTTAAAAATTTTTTTTTGGAATGAATTTTAAAGCAATTCGAATATTATAGTATTGCTAATATCCAATACATTCATCTCAAATTTTAAAACAACAAAAAAATATTTTATCAGTGTTGTTTATACGTAAAATAATTTCTACATTTGCAAACCCTTAAAAAAGGGTATTTTATTATATAAAAAGTTTATATGCCAACAATTTCACAATTAGTACGAAAAGGAAGAGCCAAAATAACCAAGAAGAGTAAATCGGCTGCTTTAGATTCGTGTCCTCAAAGAAGAGGGGTTTGTACACGTGTATATACGACTACGCCAAAAAAACCAAATTCAGCAATGCGTAAAGTTGCAAGGGTAAGGTTAACAAATGGTAAGGAAGTTAATGCGTACATCCCAGGAGAAGGACATAATCTACAAGAGCACTCGATAGTATTGGTTAGAGGTGGAAGGGTAAAAGATTTGCCAGGAGTTAGATATCACATCGTTCGTGGTGCCTTAGACACAGCAGGTGTAGAAGGTAGAACACAACGAAGATCTAAATACGGTGCGAAACGCCCTAAAAAGTAAAATTTAAAAAATTTTAAAGAGAAGACATGAGAAAAAGAGCAGCCAAAAAAAGACCGCTTTTACCAGACCCAAAATTTAACGATCAGTTAGTAACTCGTTTCGTTAATAACTTAATGTGGGATGGGAAAAAATCGGTGGCTTTCAAAGTATTTTACGATGCAATAGCAATCGTAGATGAAAAAAATCAAGATGAAGAAAAAACTGCATTAGAATTGTGGAAAGACGCATTATCTAATGTAATGCCTCATGTAGAGGTACGAAGTCGCAGAATTGGAGGGGCAACTTTTCAAATTCCAAGACAAATACGTCCAGATAGAAAAGTTTCTACAGCAATGAAATGGCTAATCCTATTCGCTAGAAAAAGAAACGAGAAATCAATGGCTCAAAAATTAGCTGCAGAAATTTTAGCTGCTGCGAAAGAAGAAGGAGCTGCTGTTAAAAAACGTGTGGATACCCACAAAATGGCAGACGCGAATAAAGCATTTTCACACTTCAGATTCTAGGAAATGGCACAAAGAGATTTAAAATATACAAGAAATATTGGGATTGCTGCGCATATTGATGCTGGTAAAACCACTACTACAGAACGTGTATTGTATTACACGGGAGTAAGTCACAAAATTGGAGAAGTTCATGATGGTGCTGCTACTATGGACTGGATGGCACAAGAGCAGGAAAGAGGTATTACAATTACTTCAGCTGCTACCACCTGTACATGGCAATTTCCAAGTGCGGATGGTAAACCATCTGCTGATGCAAAAGGATATCACTTTAATATTATTGATACTCCAGGTCACGTAGATTTTACTGTTGAAGTAAATCGTTCTTTACGTGTTCTTGATGGTCTGGTTTTCTTATTTAGTGCAGTTGATGGTGTTGAACCACAATCTGAAACTAACTGGAGATTAGCAGATAATTATAAAGTACCTCGTATTGGATTTGTCAATAAAATGGACCGTCAAGGATCTGATTTTATGATGGTTTGTAACCAAGTAAAAGAAATGTTGGGCTCTAATGCAGTACCAATTGTTTTAAATATTGGTGATGAAGAGGATTTTAAAGGAATTGTAGATCTTGTTAAGAATCGCGCTATTGTATGGCATGATGAAAATATGGGAGCTACTTTTGATGTAATCGAAATCCCTGAAAATCTTAAAGAAGAAGCTGCGAAATACAGAGCATTACTTATCGAAGAAGTTGCTTCTTATGATGAGGATTTGTTAGAAAAATTCATGGAAGATGAAGATTCAATTACAGAAGACGAAGTGCATGCTGCGCTTAGAGCTGCTGTAATGGATATGGCAATCATTCCTATGATTTGCGGTTCGGCATTTAAAAACAAAGGTGTTCAGTTTTTATTGGATGCAGTTTGTAGGTATTTGCCTTCTCCACTAGATAAAGATGCTATTTTGGGTGTGAACCCTGATACTGACAAAGAAGAATCAAGAAAGCCAGATGTAAAGGAGCCATTTTCTGCTTTAGCATTTAAAATTGCAACGGATCCTTTCGTTGGAAGGCTAGCTTTTTTTCGTGCATATTCTGGAAGGTTAGATGCTGGATCTTATGTGTTGAATAACCGTTCTGGTAAAAAAGAACGTATTTCACGTATATATCAAATGCATGCTAATAAACAAAATGCTATTGACTTTATTGAAGCAGGAGACATTGGTGCGGCAGTAGGTTTTAAAAGTATTAAAACAGGAGATACTTTATCTGATGAAAAGCATCCTATTGTTTTAGAGAGTATGGACTTCCCAGATCCAGTAATTGGTATCGCTGTGGAGCCTAAAACTCAAGCAGATGTAGATAAATTAGGGATGGCATTAGCAAAACTTGCTGAAGAAGATCCAACCTTT
>ENA-ORDA01001068-ORDA01001068.1-marine-metagenome-genome-assembly--contig:-NODE-1068-length-24436-cov-4.139045_pt1 | contig 24436 bp, 19 predicted proteins | sample MGYA00237778_ERZ508506 | MGnify/ENA primary metagenome ERZ508506 (study PRJEB26177, sample SAMN06267891) | marine metagenome | isolation source: Monterey Bay, California, USA | place: Pacific... | reverse complement strand
TTTTTGATGTAAATCCATGACGAACCATTTTATTAAATCACAAAAATGAATTTAGAAACTTTTTTTTCAACCGAATTGATTCTTGAAAACGAATCAATTTTAATGCGTCCTTTAATCTTTGACGACATAGATCAAATAGAATTGATAAGCTATCATAAAGAGCTTGGCGAATTTGGAGCAAGAGTTAAAAGTAGAAGTGATTTAACAGATTATTTTAATTTTAGCCTTATCTCAAAAAAAGAAATGAAACTATATCCTTTAATGATTTGGGGCAAGGAAAAAAACATACCCATGGGTGTGACAATGTTTGGGAACATAAGTTTTCATAATAAAAGATTAGAAATCGGATGGACATGGATTGGTAAGAATTTTCAAGGAACTGGTGTGAATGGAATTTGTAAAAGAATTCTTTTAGGTTATTGTTTTGATAATTTAAACCTGAGAAGAGTTGAGTTTAAAATAGATGTGAATAATTTGAAATCTCAAAATGCAATCGAAAAAATTGGAGCTGTTAAAGAAGGATTTCTAAGGAATTACAGTATTCAATCGTATGGCGCAAGTAATGGAACGTACGTTTATAGTATTCTTAAAGAAGAATGGGAAAATGCTAAACAAACTTTCATTTAAAACATCTTCTTTCTTAAAGAGTTTTAAACTGGTATTTTTCTATCTTTATTTGCAATACAATTTTAATCAAATATTACAAGGATGAGATCAATATTTTCTTTACTTTTTTTATGCTTCTTCCTTCAATTGGGAGCACAAGATTTTTCTACAAAATGGCTTAAAGAAGCTGCGCCGAGGAATATTGGCCCAGGGGGTATGAGCGGCCGAATTACGTCTATAGACGTTGTGAATTCTGATTCGGATATAATGTATGTAGGTACTGCTTCGGGAGGCTTATGGAAATCTACTTCTGGAGGCGTAACTTGGGAACCAATTTTTAACGATCAAGTTACCGCTTCTGTTGGAGCTGTAGCGATTCAGCAATCCAATCCAGATGTGATTTGGGTAGGAACGGGAGAAGGAAATCCAAGGAATAGCTTGAATGGTGGCTATGGGATTTTTAAATCCCTAGATGGTGGAAAATCATGGAAGTCCATGGGGCTTGAAAAAACAAGACACATTCATCGAGTGCTTATAGATCCAAACAACCCCGACATTGTTTATGTAGCAGCAATTGGTTCTCCTTGGGGTGTGCACTCCGAACGAGGAGTTTATAAGACCACCAATGGAGGTAAGTCATGGAAGAAAACACTCTATGTAAATGATACAACTGGTGCAGCCGATTTGGTTATGGACCCGACCAATCCCAATAAATTAGTTGCTGCTATGTGGGAACACAAACGCGATCCTTGGTTTTTCAAATCAGGAGGTTCGGGAAGTGGACTTTATGTTAGTTTCGATGGTGGTGAAAATTGGTCTAAGAAAACGGATGAAGACGGTTTACCAAAAGGCGATCTTGGGAGAATCGGTTTAGCAATCGCAGCGAATAAAACAAATATTATCTATGCCTTAATCGAGTCAAAGAAAAATGCATTATACAAGTCTGAAGATGGTGGTTTCAAATGGAAGAAAATAAATGATAAGAACGATATTGGAAACAGACCTTTTTATTACTCCGACATTGCAGTTGATCCGCAAAATGAAAACCGAGTATTTTCAGTATTCACTTATGTAAACGTATCGCAAGACGGTGGGAAAAATTTCAGTCAACTGATGCCTGCCTATGGAGTGGACAACGGTGTTCATCCAGATCATCATGCTTGGTGGATCCATCCACAAGACGGATCGTTTATGATCGATGGAAACGATGGAGGTCTTAATATTACTCGAGATGGTGGTAAAACCTGGCGTTTTATTGGTAATATTCCTGTTGCTCAATTCTATCACATTAGTGTAGATAACGAATTCCCTTACAATGTGTATGGCGGAATGCAAGACAACGGATCTTGGAGAGGGCCAGCTTATGTTTGGAAAGTACAGGGAATTAGAAATTCGTATTGGCAAGAAATTGCTTTTGGAGATGGATTTGATGTAGTACCAGATTTGGATGACTCACGCTATGGTTACGCCATGAGTCAACAAGGCTATGTGTCCCGTTATGACTGGAAAACTGGAAATAATTATATCGTTCGCCCTACACATCCAGAAGCAAATACACGCTTACGATTCAATTGGAACGCTGCAATTGGACAAGATCCTTTTGACAACAGTACTGTTTATTTTGGAAGTCAATTCGTTCACGTTAGTAAGGATAAAGGGCAGACTTGGAAGGTAATTTCTCCAGATCTAACAACCAACGATCCCGAAAAACAAAAACAAAGCGAAAGTGGTGGGCTTACTCTCGATGCGACTGGTGCAGAAAACCATTGCACACTTTTAGTGATTGAGCCATCCTCAGTAGAAAAAGATATGCTCTGGGTTGCTTCTGACGACGGACGTGTGCATTTCACACAAGATGCAGGGTCAACGTGGAACGAGGTTACTAAAAACCTAAAAGGACTGCCTAAAGGGAGTTGGATTACCCAAATCAAAGCTTCGAACAAAAACAAAGGAGAAGCCTTGTTGGTTGCAAACGATTATAGAAGATTCAACTATACACCTTACGCATACAGAACCAAGAACTATGGTAAAACATGGGAGCGAATTGTAGATGGTGCCGATGTAGAGAGTTATACATTGAGTATCATAGAAGATCCAATCAATGCAAATCTAATGTTTCTAGGAACCGATGATGGACTTTATATTACGCTTAACGCAGGAAAACAATGGGATAAGTTTGATGCTGAAATTTTTCCTACTGTTTCGGTAAAAGATTTAGTTATTCAACCTAGAGAACACGATTTGGTAATTGGAACTTTTGGAAGAGCAGCGTGGGTTTTAGATGATATTCGCCCGTTAAGAGCTTTAGCTTCTAGTTCAAGTGTCATTGAAAATGGTATGCAGTTATTCGAACCTCCAACAGCGTATTTGGCAGCCTATCAGCAGCCAACTGGAAGTCGTTTCGGTGCAGATGCAATGTACCAAGGTACTAACCGGAAATACGGAGCCATGCTTTCTTATTTTGTAAATCCTCCTGTTAAAAAAGATGAGGATGCTGCTAAAGACAAAGATGATAAAGATGACAAAGAAGAAGATAAAGCTGAGAAGAAAGAAAATAAAAAAGACTCCCTAACCCTCATGGTGTATGACGGAGAGCGCTTGATTAGAACTTTGAAAAAGAAGGTCCCTAAAGAAAAAGGTATTCACCGTTGGTATTGGAATATGGATGAGAAAGGAGTTTCTAGACCAAGGAGAAAACCGAGTAAGTCAAAAAGAGAACCCTCGGGAGTGGAAGTGAAGCCGGGAACGTATCGTCTAGTTCTGTCTTTTGGAGACGAACAATCTGAGCAGGTTATTGAGGTAAAAAGCGATCCGAGATTAACCGTAGACCCAGCGAGCATTGATGCTGTATATGCTGCATCCAAAGAATTAGAAGGCTATACTGCTGCTGCAGCAAGTGCAGTAAAACAACTAGCAGAGAGCAAGCAAACGCTAGCAGATTATAAAAAGCTTTTTAAAGAAAACAAATCAGACGAGATGAAGGCTTTACTGAAAGAAATAAAAAGTCAGACCAATGCCATCGATTCTTTAATTGCACTTTATATTGGTAAAGAGGACAAACGCCAAGGGATTGTTCGGAATCCAGAAAGTAATGTTTTGACGCGTATTAGAAATGCATCACGCTATATCAGAAGCCGTCAAGATGGGATTACAACAACAGAAAACAAATTGCTTCAGCATGCAAAAGAAGAGTTAGGGGTTGCAATTGAACAAACCAATACCTTTTTCAAGGAGGTGTGGCCATCATTGAAAAGTAAAATTGAGGCAGAAGATGCTTCAAGATTTAAAGAGATACAAGAACTAAGTATAGACTAGTTCTACAAATAATCTTTTAGTACTTCCAAGGCAATTCCTCTAGATCCTTTGATCAAGATGGTTTTGTTTTGGAAGTTCTTTTTTTGAAGGTAGGGTATCGCTGAAGTAGTGTTGTCGAATTTCTTAAAACCTGAAGTTGATGTTTTGGTTTTATTAAACTCAGGACCAATTAAGAGTGTTTCCTTTATGTTTTTTGTTTCGATTAAATCCACAATCTTTTGATGTTCCTCATCTGTAAAAGGTCCTAATTCCAACATATCACCCAGGATCAAAACTTGATCTTCTTTTTTAGAACTAAAAAAGGATTCTAAAGCAGCTTTCATGCTGCTGGGGTTTGCATTATATGCGTCGAGTACCAAGGTGTTGGAATCTGTTGTATGCCATTGCGAACGGTTATTTGTTGGATTGTACGCTTCAATTCCTTTTTTGATTTTAGCAATAGGAATTTCAAAGTAGTTTCCAAAGGCTACAGCTGCTGCAATATTGGTGAAGTTGTACGCCCCTTTTAGTTGACTAATGATTTTTGTTTCCTCTGCTAGAATCACAATATTTTCATCTGCTCCTCGATCAATATCCTGAATTGTAACGGTAGCTGAACTACTGGTTCCAAAGGAAAATATTTCTTGATTCAGAGTACCAGCTACTTGTTTTGAATCTGCGGAGTTGATTAGACAGATACCGCTATTCTTAGCTAAGAATTGATAGAGTTCAGATTTCCCTTGAATTACTCCCTCGATACTTCCAAATCCTTCTAGATGTGCTTTTCCGAAATTGGTTATATAGCCGAGCGTAGGGGCAGCTATTGCTGCTAATAATTCAATTTCCTTGAGGTGGTTAGCTCCCATCTCAATAAGGGCAATTGCTGTTTTCGAATTTATATTCAAAAGAGTCAAGGGTACACCAATGTGGTTGTTGAGGTTTCCAACCGTTGCAGTAGTATTGAATTGCTGTGACAACACACTATTGATTAATTCCTTGGTGGTTGTTTTACCATTTGACCCCGTAAGACCTATCACAGGTATGCTAAATTGCATGCGATGGTGATGAGCGAGCGCCTGTAGGCTCTTTAGGCTATCTTTGACGAGAATATGGCGCTTGTCTTTCTTGAAATATTCCAAGTCATCTACAACTACATAAGAGGCTCCTTTTTCGAGGGCTTCTGCTGCAAATTTATTGCCATTAAAATGTTCTCCTCGTAAGCATATAAAAAGCGTCCCTTTTTCGATTTGCCGTGAATCAGTAGCAACCCCTGTGGATTTTAGGAAATAGGAATAAAGATCTTTTGCTTCCATAAAATAAAAAAAGGCATTTCGTTAAAAATGCCTTTTGATTTGATTAACCTTTACGTTTGTGTCTGGCCGTTTTTTTAACCTTGCTTTTCGAACCTAATCGAGTCATTGCACATCTAAAACCAATGTGGTCAGTGGCTAGGTATTGCGGCATGTAACGTCTTTGAGCTGGATCGAGCCAATATGCTCTATCTTTCCAAGATCCTCCCTTATATACACGAACTTCATCTGTAATTAACGAAGTTCTTTTGTTAGATTTATCTTTTGTACGAACTAAATTACCATCTTCATCTACAGTAACCTTTGGATGCGTTGGTGCATCGTACATTGTTGTAGATTCTGGGCGAGCATTTTCACTCTCTTCTTCCTCTTCTCCAAATCTTGAGAATAGACGAGTCGATCCTAAATCACCATCTCTAAAGTTTTTGTTATCACTTTTCGTGAAATTTTGTCTTAGGAATGTTTCTTCTTCATCAATAGCTACTTTTTCTAGCTGACCTGGAAGTCTCTTCAATAGAACTTTTCCATTCGGAAGCGTATCGTATACCAATTGGTCTGGCGAAATCACTTGCGCTCTACCATCTTCGTTGATAACATCTTTTAAATAAACATTACCTCTATAGTAGTTAAAGTCACTTACTTCATCATCTACAATAGGACGATAGACATCAGAAACCCATTCGGCAACGTTTCCAGCCATATCATAAATTCCAAAATCATTTGGAGGATAAGCTTTTACTTGTATTGTAATATCGGCTCCGTCATCTGACCATCCGGCAATTCCACCATAATCTCCTTTACCAAGCTTAAAGTTTGCCAATTGATCACCTTCTGAACGGCGATCTTCTGACCGTGTGTATTCTCCTGACCACGGATATTTTTTCTTTCCGCGATAGGTATTGTATTCTCTATCTCCAACAAGGGCCAATGCTGCGTATTCCCATTCAGTCTCCGTTGGAAGTCTGTATGAAGGAAGTAAAATTCCTTTTTCTACACCTGCATAAACATTTACTTCAGTCGTATCTTTTTGCATACGACCATTCTTACCTGTTAAACTGTCAATTTTTCCACCGTAAGTAGTTTCTGGACGTTTGAGGTATGCACCTGTACTGAACGTACTGTTCGCATCAACTTCTGTGTAACGTACATCTTTTTGAATGTAAGCTTCACGTTCAAGAATAAATTCATTAACGCGATCTGTTCTCCATTCGGCAAACTGAACTGCTTGTAACCAATTAACCCCTACAACAGGATATTCCGCGTAGGCAGGGTGACGTAAATAGTTCGTAGTAAGTTCTTCAACATAACCCAATTGGTTTCTCCAAACCAAGGTATCGGGAAGTGCTCCGTTGTATAATTGTTTAAATTGTCTTTGGTCTTGTGGAAAAACTAAAGTAATCCAATCCAAGTATTCTAAGTACATGAGGTTGGTGACTTCTGTTTCGTCAATATAGAAGGACATGACATGTTGCTTGTTTGGAGAATTGTTCCAATCGTGCATAACATCGTCTTGTACCTGTCCTTTTGTGAATGTTCCTCCTTCAATAAAAACTAAACCTGGACCAGTTTCTTGATCCTCAAATTCAACGTTATATTGAAATCCGCCTTTTTTTGAATTTATACCCCATCCAGTAGCTCTAGATTGATTGTTCTTCCCACAGGAAATAGCAATCAATGCTGTAAAAGCAATCAGAATAGCGTTTTTAGATAATAAGTTAATTCTCATAAATATTATATAAAGTACTCGTTTTTTTACTTAATGTATGCAATATACAAAATCTACTGTTGCAACTTGACTTTAAAGCTTTGTTTGCGTGCAGATTCTTAATTAGAACGTTTGAATTATTAGATTATTATATAGGATCTCACTCTTATGCTGATTTTTTAAATTATTTACATACAAGATTTCCTTAAAAAAAGCGTTATGTAGTTGTATGTTAAAAATTAAATGTAATGTAAAAACCTGTTTAAGAGCGGCTTTAGCTACTTTGGTTTACGTTGTTTGCACCTTAAATTTAGTTGCACAAGAACGTGTCATTACCACTGGAGTTCCCTTTTTATTAATTACACCAGACGCACGTGGTGCTGCTATGGGAGAGCAAGGGGTAGCAACATCTGTCGATGCTTTTTCACAGCAATGGAATCCTGCTAAATATGTTTTTTCAGAACAAAAATCTGGTTATGGGGTGAGCTATACTCCTTATCTCAGCAAACTGGTCAACGATATTTTTTTAGCAAACATTACCTACTTCAATAAAAACACGGATCGAAGTGCTTGGGCAGCTAGTCTTAAGTATTTTAGTTTAGGCGATATTGTCTTAAATGACTTAGTTGCGGGTACTATTATTGAACAGGGAATTGAACGCCCCAACGAGCTTACCTTAGATTTTTCATACGCATTGTTACTCAATACAAAATATTCCATGGCGGTGGCTGCACGTTTTATACGATCTGATTTGAAAATCTCATCTGACCTTGACGCAACTTCTGCAAACACTCTTGGGATTGATATAGCGGGTTTTTATAAAAGTGACTTATTCGACTTTAGCGATAAAAAAGCGCGTTTGAGACTTGGGTTTAATATTTCAAACATTGGTCCTCGATTGAAGTATGACGAAGGTGGGCAAAAAAACTTTATCCCAACGAATTTGAAGCTTGGATCTGGATTGAATATCCATTTAGATTCGGATAATAAAATCTCATTTAATTTAGAATTCAATAAGCTATTGGTGCCCTCTCCAGTTGCTGTTATTAATAAAAATACAGGTGTGATAGATCGTTATCAGCAGCCTGACATTAGTTTTCTATCTGGTATTTTTGAATCGTTCAACGATGCACCTGACGGGTTTTCTGAAGAATTAAAAGAAATCACATGGGGCTTTGGCTCAGAATATAATTTTCAAGACGCCTTTGCTTTACGAGGAGGTTATTTTCATGAGAGCATTGAAAAAGGATCACGTAAATATTTTACTTTGGGTGCAGGTTTTTCTTTGAATTTTGCAGCGATTGATATTTCGTATCTTTTTTCGACTTCTAAAGTTAGAAACCCTCTAGAAAACACCCTTAGATTCTCCTTGACTTTTGATTTGGCAAGCGCTCCAGTAACCGAAGCTGAAGAGTAGTATTTATCCGTAATTTCTGTTTCCGAAGAAATCCATTAATTTTATTGTGATTTTAACAACTTATTGGCTTAATAAGCCCGTTTTTCGCATTAATAAAATCAATAAAATATTGTATTTTTGGCGACAGATCAAAATTTTTTCAAATAGCAAGATTAATGAAGAAAATAACAAAACAAACCTACATCGATTGGTATTCAAACATGCTCTTCTGGAGAAAGTTTGAAGATAAGTTAGCCGCAGTATATATTCAGCAAAAAGTAAGAGGATTCCTTCACTTATATAATGGTCAAGAAGCTATTCTTGCTGGGTCATTACATGCAATGGAATTGGGGAAAGATCGCATGATCACTGCCTATAGAAATCACGTTCAACCCATCGGGATGGGAGTAGATCCAAAACGAGTTATGGCCGAGCTTTATGGAAAAGCTACTGGAACATCTAGTGGTCTTGGAGGTTCTATGCATATTTTTTCAAAAGAATTTAAATTTCATGGTGGTCACGGAATTGTAGGAGGTCAAATTCCACTAGGAGCTGGAATGGCTTTTGGTGATAAATACAACAATACGGGTGGAGTAACACTTTGTTATATGGGCGATGGCGCAGTGCGTCAAGGTTCACTTCATGAAACCCTTAACTTAGCAACTCTATGGAAACTACCTGTTGTGTTTGTTGTTGAAAATAACGGATACGCCATGGGAACTTCTGTAGCAAGAACAGCAAGTCATGAAGAGATTTGGAAACTTGGACTTGGGTATGAGATGCCTTGTGGTCCAGTAGACGGTATGGACCCTGTTGCAGTTGCTGAGGCTATGGACAAAGCAATTAAGCTTGCAAGAGACGGAGGAGGACCTTCTTTCTTAGAAATGAAAACCTACCGTTACAGAGGACATTCTATGTCTGATGCACAACAATACCGTACCAAAAATGAAGTTGAGGAATACAAAAAAATAGACCCTATTACTCAGGTCAGAGATATTATACTCGATAAAAAATACGCGAAACAGTCTGATTTGGATGCTATTGAGGCAGACGTAAAAGAACGCGTTGCAGAATGCGAAAAATTTGCTGAAACTTCTCCGTATCCAGATAAATCAGTTATGTATGATGCCGTTTACGAACAAACAGACTACCCTTTTATAAAACATAAATTAAGCTAGATATGGCAGAAATCATAAACATGCCTCGATTAAGTGACACCATGGAAGAAGGTACTGTCGCTACTTGGTTTAAAAAAGTTGGAGATACCGTTAGCGAAGGTGATATCCTTGCTGAAATCGAAACAGATAAAGCTACAATGGAATTCGAAGCATTTCATGCGGGAGAATTATTGCACATTGGAATACAAGAAGGTGGAACTGCACCTGTAGACACTCTTTTGGCTATTATTGGCGAGAAAGGCGAAGACATTTCTGCTCATTTGAGCGGAGGCGCTCCAGATGCTGCGGTTGAAGAAGCTGTTGTTGAAGCTGAAGCATCGGAAGCCGTTGCACTCCCTAGTGATGTTGAAGTTATTACTATGCCTCGTTTGAGTGATACCATGGAAGAAGGTACAGTAGCTTCTTGGTTGAAGAAAGTTGGCGAAACGGTTGCTGAAGGTGATATCCTCGCTGAAATAGAAACCGATAAGGCAACTATGGAATTTGAATCTTTTCACAACGGGACTCTGTTGTATGTTGGAATTCAAGAAGGCGAATCGGCACCAGTTGATAGCGTATTGGCTATCATTGGAGCTAAAGATGCAGATGTTAAAGCTGCACTTGCTTCCCTAGACTCCAAAACAGCGCCAGTTGCTGAAACTCCAAAAACTCCTGCTGTAGCTGCTCCTGTAGAAACACCAAAGGCTGTAGCAACTCCGGTTGTTGCTGTAAAAAAAGTTAATAATGGTAGAATTATTGCATCTCCTTTAGCTAAGAAATTAGCTGAAGAAAAAGGAATTGATATCGCTATGGTATCCGGTTCTGGAGATGGTGGTAGAATTATCAAAAGAGATATAGAAGGTTATCAACCAGCTGCTGGTGGAGGTGTTAGACCATTTGTGCCCTCTGGTGTTGAGTCTGTTGAAGAAATGGCAAACAGTCAAATGCGCAAAACAATTGCCAAACGTTTAGCTGCTTCGAAATTCACAGCGCCACATTATTACTTAGGTGTAGAGTATGATATGGACAATGCTATTGCGTTCAGAACACAATTCAATTCTATTCCTGATACTAAAATATCATTCAACGATATTATTGTTAAAGCAACTGCTTTAGCACTAAAAAAACATCCTCAAGTAAATTCAAGATGGTACGACGATAAAATCGTAAAGCACAATCATGTTCATATGGGAGTTGCTGTTGCTGTCGAAGATGGATTAGTTGTACCCGTAGTTCAATTTGCAGATGAGCAATCGTTACCTCAAATTGGAGCACTTGTAAAGGATTATGCACTTAGAGCACGTGATAAAAAATTAACACCTGCAGAGATGGATGGTAGCACATTTACCATTTCTAATTTGGGAATGTTCGGAATTCAAGAATTCACCTCGATAATCAATCAGCCCAATTCTGCAATACTATCGGTTGGAGCAATTGTTCAGAAGCCCGTAGTTAAGAATGGACAAATCGTTGTAGGGAATATGATGAAGCTTACTCTTGCTTGTGACCATAGATCGGTCGATGGAGCTACTGGTTCACAGTTTTTACAAACTTTACAGCAGTACATCGAAAACCCTTTAACAATGTTGTTATAACATTTTAATTGATAAATAATAAACCCGCTTTCAGCGGGTTTTTTTATATTTAACCTGTACTATATAATTAGGATTAAAAAAAGAAAGTTGAAAAAAAACATCATCATAACTGGAGCAGGAAGAGGGATTGGTAGAGCTACTGCATTATTAGCTGCTTCTCAAGGAAATCAGGTTTATGCAATCTCAAGAACTATTGATGACTTAAAAGGAATAGAAAACATTCAACCTTTTTCTGTTGATTTAACAAATCCAGATGCTATAGCGTCATTTTGTAAAGAGCTCGCCACTACAGGAGTCTTAATTGATGTTTTAATCAATAATGCAGGGAAACTAGAAAATATTCCGTTCAAAGAAACTGCTTTCGATGTTTTTGAATCTGTATTTAAAGTAAATGTTTTCGGCTTGGCTGAGATTACACGTCAACTTTTGCCAATGATTAACCCAAAAGGACATGTTGTAAATATCAGTAGTATGGGAGGCGTTCAAGGAAGCTCTAAGTTCCCCGGACTCGCAGCCTATAGCAGTAGTAAAGGGGCAGTGATAACCTTAACAGAGTTGCTTGCAGAAGAGTTTAAGGAAACAGGACCTGCCTTCAATGCACTTGCCTTTGGTGCAGTTCAAACGGAGATGCTTGAAGAAGCTTTTCCAGGATATGAAGCGCCATTAAGTGCAGCTGAAATGGGATCGTATCTCTTGAATTTTGCATTAACAGCTCATCAATTCTATAACGGTAAGGTATTGCCAGTTTCTTCTGGTACCCCTTAATTTTATATTAATGACTGCAGTATTTGACTCAATACCCAACACGGCAATAACACAGGTTAAGTTGTATTTGTCATCATGGGATGTAGCTGTTAAAGTTGTTTCTAAAAGAAAAACAAAGCATGGCGATTATAGAAAAACCGTATCTGGTGCTCACCAAATAACAATTAATAAAGGTTCTAATCCCTATCGTTTCTTAATAACATTAATTCATGAGTTGGCTCATTTTGTAGCTTTTCAGGAGTTTGGTTATCGAATACAGCCCCACGGGAAAGAATGGAAAATGACTTTTCAGAAGCTGATGTTGCCCTTGATTAATCCAACTGTTTTTCCAGAAAGTTTACTAGCAGTACTAGCATTACACTTCAAAAACCCAAAGGCCAGTAGTGATACTGATTTTAATCTAGTAATGGAGTTGAGTAAGTTTGATCCTGTTACTGATAAAACCTATGTCTTTGAATTGGAGGAAGGAACATTTTTTTCAATTCCTGACGGAAGAGAATTTAAGCTCGGAAAAAAACGTGTTAAGCGATTTGAGTGTGAAGAAATTTCAACGCGTAAGAAGTATATTTTTAGTCCACATGCAGAGGTTACCGAGATAAAAAAACGCTCATAAAATATTGAGACATATGAAAATGCTTGTAGCATATCCGAGTGCGGACGGACTCGATATTAATTGGATTCTTTGATGTAGATTTCTCTAATCTTTTTAAACATCTCAGAAGAGTAGACAAATTTTGTTACTGCTTCGTTATCTGTTTTGAAAATCTCTCGGTTGGTGCCTTCCCATTGTTTCAATCCGTTTTCAAGAAATACAATCTTCTCTCCGATCTCCATTACCGAATTCATATCATGAGTATTGATTACAGTGGTAATTGCATACTCTTGAGTTATTTCTTGAATGAGGTTGTCAATCAAAATTGCCGTTCGGGGGTCTAATCCTGAATTAGGTTCATCACAAAAAAGATATTTGGGGTTCATTATAATAGCCCGTGCAATGGCCACTCTTTTTTTCATTCCTCCCGAAATTTCCGAAGGCATTTTATGGTTTGCATCTATTAGATTCACCCGATTGATTGCAGTATTGGCACGATCTCTAATTTCATCTTCATCAGCATCGGTAAACATTTTCATGGGAAACATAATGTTCTCTTCAACCGTCATGGAATCAAAAAGAGCACTGCCTTGAAAAACCATTCCAATGTCTTGTCTTAAAAGAGCTCTGGTTTTTAAATCCATACTTTTTAGAGATGTATTGTCAAAAACAATATCACCATCAGTAGCCTCGAAAAGACCAAGAACGCACTTTAAGAAAACAGTTTTACCTGAACCACTTTGGCCGATAATTAAGTTTGTTTTGCCTTTTTCAAAGATGGTACTAATCCCTTTTAGGACTTGAGTTTCTTCAAACGATTTTATTAAGTTATTTATTTGAATCATTCTAAGTGAGCAAAAGGTTCGTTACAATTGAGTTCGCTATGATAATGGCTACACTAGTCCATACAAATGAAGTTGTACTTGCTTTTCCAACATCCAAAGCACCACCTTTCATAAAGTAACCATGATAGGAAGGAATGGTAGCTAAAAGCATCGCAAATAAGAAGGTTTTTATGAATGCATATACAATGTGAAAGGTTTTGAAATCAAGTTGTAAGCCTTCAACAAAATCTGCATGAGACGAAAACCCACCACTTATACAAGCCAGATACCCTCCGAAAATACCCAAAGCCATTGAAATGCTAATCAAAAAGGGGTATAAGGTTAATGCAGCAATCTTTGGGAAAATCAAATAATTATAGGTGTTAACACCCATTACTTCTAGCGCATCTATTTGTTCTGTTACGCGCATTGTCCCTAAACTGGAAGTGATAAATGACCCAACTTTTCCAGCCATAATGATTGATATAAAGGTCGGAGCAAATTCTAGAATTATCGATTGCCGTGTTGCAAAACCAACCAAATAGCCTGGAAGTAAGGGGTTGTCTGTGTTTATTGCAGTTTGAATGGCAACTACCCCTCCCACAAAAAATGATATAAAGGAAATAATCCCCAACGATCCCAAGATGAGATCATCGATTTCGCGGACAATTAAAATTTTAAGTACGTTCCACTTGGTGAATTTCCCAAAAGTTTTTTGGATCATCAATACGTACTGTCCAATATGAGTTAAAGTTTTCATTACTCAAAAATACATAAAACTTAAAATTTAAGTCCCAAATAGATCAAAGGAATCTGATAATTCTAAGTTTCTTAGATCTGATAGGTGATGGCATTGATATTCATACCAGCACCAACGCTGGCGAATAAAACAACATCGCCTTTTGATAATTCATGCCCTTCTTTTTGACCTTTAAGAACCTGATCAAAGAGCGTAGGAATAGTAGCAACAGAACTATTTCCATGGGTTTCTATGTTCATTGGAAGAACATTAGCTGGAACTTTTTCTTTGTAAAGTCTGTAAAAGCGTTTCACGATAGCTTCATCCATTTTTTCGTTTGCTTGATGGATGAATATTTTCTTGAGGTCTTGAATTTGAGTTCCGGATTGATCCAAACACGCTTTCATAGCGTCAGGAACTCGGGATAGTGCAAATTCATAAACCTTTCTTCCGTGCATTTTAATGAACTGATCGGAATTATTTGTTTCATATGAATCGCCAAAAAATAACATATCAACTTCGTTGTTATCGGTATATGTTACAGATTCGTGCGCCATAATACCTCCAGAGTTTTCAGAGTCTTGAATTATGGTAGCGCCAGCACCGTCAGCAAAAATCATAGAATCACGATCATTGGTGTCTACAACTCTTGACAAGGTTTCCGTTCCAATAACCAAACACTTTTTTGCCATTCCAGCTTTTATAAATGCCTTTGCTTGAATCACACCTTCAATCCAACCGGGACATCCAAAGAGGATGTCATAGGCTACACATTTAGGGTTTTTTATTCCCAAAGCTGCTTTTACTTTGGATGCGACACTTGGGAGCGAATTGGATTGTTTTGATCCAAAGGGAGTATCTCCAAAGTTGTGCGCAACTATGATGTAATCGAGTGTTTCTTGGTCAATCTTAGAATCTGCTATTGCCTTAGTGGCTGCATTGGCTGCTAAGTCAGAAGAGTTTTGATCTTTGTTCGCGTAGCGGCGTTCTTTGATCCCTGTTATTGAGCTGAACTTCTCTATTATCTCTGCGTTTTCAACGTCAAAGGGAAGCCCATCATTTGTTAAAAAACTATGGTTTAAAAAGTCGCTGTTCTTTTGGATTTGACTTGGAATGTAACTACCTGTACCTGTGATTTTTATATTTAAGGGATCGATCATATACAAATGTAGCAAAGTGCAGAGGTGGTTTGATCTTTTGCGTTAAAATCCTACGAAGTTCAATGCTCTTTGTTTGATGTGATAAAAAGCATTGAACTGAATTCTAAAACTTGGTTATTAATTGTTTACATATTCTTCGATAGGGGGGCAGCTGCAAATTAAATTACGATCCCCAAAGGCTTCATCGACTCTTCTTACAGAAGGCCAAAACTTATTTTCACGAACAAATTCTAATGGGTATAATGCTTTTTGTCTGCTGTATTCAAAGGACCAATCATCGGTAGTTGCCATCTGAAGTGTATGTGGAGCATTTTTTAAAATGCTACTTTCTGTATGCATTTCTTGTTCTCCAATTTCATGAGCTATGGCAATCATAGCCTCACAAAAGCGATCAATCTCTGCGATGTTTTCACTTTCTGTAGGTTCAATCATCATGGTTCCTGCTACTGGAAAAGAAACTGTAGGAGCATGAAAACCATAGTCCATTAGTCTTTTTGCAACATCAACAACTTCAATGCCTTTTTCTTTAAAGGGTCTGAGGTCGATAATCATTTCATGTGCTGATCTCCCTTTTTCTCCAACGTAAAGAATAGGATAAGTTCCTTCCAATCGTGCTTTGATATAATTGGCATTTAGAATGGCAATTTCTGTAGCTTTCTTGAGTCCTTTTCCTCCAAGCATTTTGATGTATCCGTAGGAAATCAAGCAAGCGAGTGCTGAGCCCCAAGGTGCTCCTGAGATTGAACTTATGGGATTCGATCCTCCAGTTGAAATCATTGGATTGCTAGGTAAAAAAGGAGCTAAGTGTTTTGCCACACAAATAGGACCAACACCAGGACCTCCTCCTCCGTGGGGAATTGCAAATGTTTTATGTAGATTAAGGTGGCATACATCGGCTCCGATAATTGCGGGACTTGTAACACCAACTTGTGCATTCATATTAGCACCATCCATATATACCTGTCCGCCATTATCATGAATCAATTGTGTCATTTGTCGGATGTTAGATTCAAACACACCATGCGTTGATGGGTAGGTAACCATAAGGGCAGCTAAATTGTCTTTATGTTCAAGAACTTTAGCAGAAAAATCTTCCCAATCAATATTGCCTATAGCATCGGTTGCAGTAACAACAACCTTCATACCTGCCATTACAGCAGATGCAGGATTGGTACCGTGAGCAGAGGCCGGGATGATACAGATGTTACGATGATGATCTCCTCGATCGGCATGATAAGCTCGAATTACCATCAATCCAGCATATTCTCCTTGTGCACCTGAATTTGGTTGAAGTGAGGTTGCATAAAACCCGGTAACTTCATTCAATTGTTCTTCGAGTTCTTTAAGGATGTACTGATATCCTTGTGCTTGATCTAAGGGTACAAAAGGATGTAGTCCATTCCACTGTGCCCAACTTAGAGGTAGCATTTCACTTGCTGCATTCAATTTCATTGTACAAGATCCCAAGGATATCATAGAATGATTAAGAGCTAGATCTTTTCTTTCAAGGCGTTTGATATAACGCATTAGGCTTGTTTCAGAATGGTATGAGTTGAAAACAGGATGGGTTAAAAAAGCCGAATTTCTAGTTTGATTCGCTGGAATTTTAGATTCCAAACCTGTTGGATTTAAATTCTCTTTTTGTTGGGTGTATTCTTCAAATACACCAACCAATTTGGCGAAACTTTTTTCTGTTACGGTTTCATTAAAAGCAATAGCAACATGATCTGCATCAACAGCAAGTAAATTGATTTCATGTGCTTCTGCAAGTGCAGTTAATCGAGTTGCATCGGCTTTGATCAATAAGGTGTCAAAGTAATTTTCATTGAGTTGCTCGATAGCAAATTTCTCTAAAATTGCCTCAAATCGAACGGCTTGCTGGTGAATTTTTGTTGCAATATTTTTAAGCTCTTTTGGTCCGTGATATACGGCATACATTCCGGCCATAACGGCAAGCAGAACTTGAGCCGTACATATATTTGAAGTGGCCTTATCTCTTTTTATATGTTGCTCTCTTGTTTGAAGCGCCATACGTAAAGCAGGTGCACCATCTAAGTCTCTGGTCTGCCCAATAATTCTTCCAGGAAGGTTTCTTTTGTAAGCTTCACGAGTAGCAAAATATGCCGCGTGTGGCCCACCATATCCTAGAGGGATGCCGAAACGTTGCGTTGTACCTACTACAGCATCTACCCCATAATTTCCTGGAGCTTCAAGCAAAGTAAGGCTTAATAAATCGGCTGCGACAACTGTTTTTATATCAAATTCTTGCGCTTTTTTTACTAATTCTGGGAGATTGCAAATTGCGCCGTGTTTTCCAGGGTATTGAAAAAACGCTCCAAAAAAGTCACTGTTAAAATCAAAAGTAGCAGCATTCCCTACCACAAGTTGAATTCCAATCGGTTCAGCTCTGGTTTTAAACAACGCTAATGTTTGGGGAAGTACATCTTCTGACACAAAAAAGAGACAGCTATTATTCTTTTTCTGATCCCGAGATCGAGCGGCAAATAGAAGCGTCATTGCTTCTGCTGCTGCTGTACTCTCATCCAGTAAAGAGGCGTTTGCCAATTCCATTCCAGTCAGATCGGTTACTACAGTTTGGAAATTAAAAAGAGCTTCTAGTCTTCCTTGCGCAATTTCTGCTTGATATGGAGTGTAGGCAGTATACCATCCTGGGTTTTCAAGAATATTTCTTTGAATTACGGCTGGAGTAATGGTTGGGTGATATCCCAAACCTATATAGGTGTCAAATAATTTATTTTTTTGGGAAATAAGCTGTAATTCCGTTAAAAATTCATGTTCACTAATGCCATCGGGAAGGTTTAATCCTTTATTCAGAGCAATGTCTGTTGGGATTGTTTCACTCAGTAAAGTTGCTATAGAATCAGCCCCAATCACATCAAGCATTTGCTTAATTTCTACTTCGTTGGGACCTAAATGTCTCGATTCAAAAGTTCCATTCATCTTAAATAGTTATTTACGCAAACTTAGTTAAAATAGGGAGTATGTTTCTCTACTTTTTCAAGCTAAATTTGATAAGTTTTCAACTAAAGAAAGAGGGCTTTTTTTTTCAGATTTTTATATTGGATTCTAAGAATAATAAGGGTTCATCTGTGTTATTATTCAATAATCAACAATGACATATAAACAGTTTTGATACTTTTGTGCAGTGATACTACTTCAGCGTTTTTTTGATTTCTACCTTAAATCCAGCATTCATGTGGCTTTGATGGTGCTTTGTATGTTCGAGATAACCGGAATTGAATGGGGTGTCAACACAGTTTTATCGGAACGTCTATTCATTTTTTTCGGATCTCTATCGGCTTATAATTTTGTAAAATACTCCAGTCTAATCAAATTTAAATTCAACATGAAATCTAAACGTTTTATTACGATCGTTTTGATGTCTCTTTTAAGTTTATTAGTCGCCACATATTTTTTGATTTTCTTTTCACAAACTAAACAGTATGTTGTTTTGGTAGCCACACTATTTTTATTTTTATATGCTGTTCCTGTAAATTCTTCAAGTTCAAATCTGAGAAGTGTGGGAGGAGTTAAAATTCATATTGTTGCACTCTGTTGGACTTTGATTACCGTTGTTTTACCTCTTATTGATGTTGCAGATCCAAAAGATATTTCTTTTTGGCTTACTCTGATTCAGCGGTATCTATGGATTATTTTGGCACTACTTCCTTTTGAGATTGCTGACTTTAGTTCAGATGACAAAGAGCTGAGTACATTGCCACAGGTTTTAGGGAAACGGAAGACAAAGTTTTTGGGTTATATTCTAGTAGCACTCGTTGTGTTTATTGCCTTTTTCGGAACTGTAAATGCTGTATTGTGCTACCTTGTTATGATGTTGCTTTATGCTTTTTTCATTGCAAAAAGTACAGAAGATCAACATCCCCTCACAAATGCTTTTTGGGTTGAAGGGATTCCTTTTTTTGGCTGGCTTATCTTATATTTACAACATTAAATTTCACAATAATGGTTCGTTTGTTTGTCTTGTTCGTTTTATTGCAAAGTAAAGTTGCAACCATAAAAGCTGACTTTTTTGCATCACAATTATCGTCTGAATCCATTCTTATTGATGTCCGAACGCACGAGGAGTTTGTTGCCGGACACATCGAAGGTGCTATCAATATTGCTGTAACTTCAGATGATTTTGGTTCAATAATAAATCAGTTTCCAAAAAAAGGACCTGTTTATATTTACTGTAGATCGGGTAAGAGAAGTACTCGTGCTGCAAACCAGATGAAAACCATGGGTTTTAAAAAGATTGTTGAATTAGAAGGCGGCTATTTGGCTTGGAAAAAAATGCTGACTATTTCTGAATAAGTCCAGCTCTTCTGAGCAAAGCTTTAGGGTCTGGTTCTGATCCTCTAAAACGTTTATACAGTTTCATAGGATGTTCCGTTCCGCCTTTAGAGAGTACATGATCGTGAAACGCTTGCGCAGTTTCTTTATCAAAGATTCCTTTTTCTATAAATAATTCAAAAGCATCTGCATCCAATACTTCAGCCCACTTATAGCTGTAATATCCTGCAGCATAACCTCCTTGAAAGATGTGAGAAAATGAAGTACTCATACAATTTTCTTCTATGCTTGGCGTGAATTGAAGCTTGTTGATTTGCTTTTCTTCATGCGCTTTTACAGAGGTGATTTCTGTCGCAAATTCGTCGTGATAAGAAAGATCTAAATACCCAAAACTTAGTTGACGTAAGGTCTGCAAACCTTGTTGAAATTGTGAAGCGTCTTTGATCTTTTGAACGTAGTGCATCGGAATTGATTCTCCCGTCTTATAATGATGAGCGAACAAAGACAACGCCTCTTCTTGGTAACACCAGTTTTCTAGAATTTGGCTGGGTAGTTCAACAAAATCCCAAGAAACACTCGTTCCGCTGAGGCTACTATACTTGGTATTGGCAAGCATTCCGTGGAGTGCGTGACCAAATTCGTGGAAGAGTGTGGTTACTTCGTTGAAACTTAACAGTGCAGGATCATCATTTGTAGGGGGAGAAAAATTACATACAATAGAGATGTGTGGACGTTGACTTTTGTTTTGAGAACGATAAGAAGTCATCCATGCGCCACTTCTTTTTCCAGATCGTGGATGAAAGTCGGTATATAAAACGGCATGAAAAGCACCACTTTCGTTAAAAACTTCGTAACAAACAACGTCTTTATGATAGCCTTGAATTGCGTCCGATTGCTCGAAACGCAAGCCGTATAATCGCTCAACTATTTCAAATAGGCCTTTCAATACCTTTGGTAAGGGAAAATAAGGCTTGAGAATTTGATCATCAAAATCAAAAAGTTCTTGTTTTAGTTTTTCGGAAACATAGGACGTGTCCCATTTTTGTAAATCTGTTAGATCAAGTTTTTCCGAAGCAAAACGCTCAATTTGCTCCCATTCTTTTGTAGCAAAGGGAAGTGCATTTTGGTAAAGATCATCTAAGAATTGATTTACTTGAGAAGCAGATTGCGCCATGCGTTCTTCTAACACAAAATCTGCGTGAGAACTATACCCCAATAGATTTGCGCGGTCTTTTTTTAATCGAATTAGCTTTAGAATGACGGTTTCGTTATTGTTTTCATTGTCTTGAAACCCTTTCTTTCCAAATGCAAGACTCATTTTCTTTCTAAGCTCTCGATCATCTGCATAGGTTACAAAGGGCACGTAGCTAGGATAGTCTAAGGTAAAAATCCAACCGTATTTATTTTTTTCTTTAGCTAAAGCCTCAGCTTGTGCGATGCTTGTTTCTGGAAGCCCATCCAGTTGTTTTTTATCCGTTAAATGAAGTTCAAAAGCCTGTGAATCGGCAAGGACATGTTCGCCAAATGAAAGACTCAATTGAGCTAACTCGGTGTCGATTAAGCGTAATTTATCTTTGTCTTCTGGCGACAAAAGTGCGCCGTTTCGAACAAAACCTTTGTATTCTTTTTCAATTAGAGTAAGTTGTTCTGGGTCTAATCCCAGTGTTTCTTTAATGTCAAAAATATATTTAATACGATCAAATAAAACCTTATTTAAGCGAACATCGTTCTGAAACTTTGTTAATAATGGAGCTGCTTTTTGTGTGACTTCTTGAAGCTCGTTGCTTGTTTCTGCACTGTTTAGATTGAACAATATTCCTGAAATTATTCCCAGTTGTTCCCCACTTTTTTCTAGGCTTTCAAGTGTATTCCCGAAAGTTGGTGTTTCTGGATTAGAACAAATGTGAGCAATTTCTTCAAGTGTTTTATTAATTTCAAGCTCAAGCGCAGGAATGAAGTTAGCGGTTTGAATTTGTTCAAAGGGAGCACTCTGATGTTGCGTTTTGAAAACGCTGTTGAGGATATTTTTCAAAAGGGAAGTACGGGTTTTAATTTAGGTTTTTAGCAGAATCAATTACTTTGGCTTTCATGGTTTTCTTGTATTCTAGTATGGTTTGCTGAACCACTTTGTCGGAGCTGCCTAGGATTTGAGCCGCTAAGATTCCGGCATTTTTAGCGCCATTTAAAGCTACTGTAGCAACAGGAACACCACCAGGCATTTGAAGAATTGATAGGACAGAATCCCATCCATCAATTGAGTTGCTCGATTTTACAGGAACACCAATTACGGGAAGCGGACTTGTTGCCGCAATCATCCCCGGAAGATGCGCTGCTCCGCCTGCTCCAGCAATGATAACCTGAATTCCTCTTGTGTGTGCTTCTTGTCCATAAGAAATCATTTTCTCAGGAGTACGATGAGCAGATACGATATCGACTTCGAAGTCAATATTAAATTCTTTTAGAATGTCGATTGCTTCTTGCATTACTGGAAGGTCTGACTGACTTCCCATGATGATTCCGATTTTTGCCATTTTATTTTGAGATTACTTGTATTGTTTTTTTTACGTGTTCTGCTATTTTCCGTGCCTCCTCAAGATTTTCATTGATGATTGTCACGTGGCCCATTTTTCTGAACGGGCGGGTATCTTTTTTGCCATAAATATGGGGAATTACTCCCGGCATAGCTAAGATAGTATTCATATGTTCATAATAAACAGCTCCGCTATGATTTTCTGCACCTACCAAGTTGACCATAACACCCGAAACTTTATTCTCAGTATTCCCTAGGGGTAAATCTAAGATTGCTCGAATGTGCTGTTCGAACTGATCGGTGTAGGAAGTCTCGATGGTTATATGCCCACTGTTATGCGGACGAGGAGCAACTTCATTAACAAGGATTTCGCCAGTTTCTGTTAGGAATAATTCTACCGCTAGAAGACCAACGTGTTTAAAAGATTCGGAAACTTGAAGGGCAATCGCTTGTGCTTTTTTAGTAACGTCTTCGCCTAATCGAGTAGGGCATAAGACATATTCTACTTGGTTGGCTTCGGGGTGAAATTCCATTTCCACAGTAGGATAAGCTACTACTTTACCTGAAGGGTTCCTGCAAACAATAACAGCAAGTTCATGCGTAAAGGGGATTAAATCTTCTGCTAGACAAACCACATCTGGAAGGGCATTTAATTTTTCTTTATTACGGACAACACTAACACCATTTCCGTCGTAACCCATTAATGCAGACTTCCATACAAATGGAAAGTCTAGCGAATTGTTTTGAACTGCAGTTTTGAGTTGCTCAAGATTTTCGAAATTTTGATGCGGTGCAGTTGGAATATTATTAGCTACGTAGAAGTCTTTCTGCGTGCTTTTGTTCTGAATCAATTCTAGAGTGGCAGCCGAAGGATAAACATGTACACCTTCTTTTTCGAGTTGTTTTAAAGCATCGAGGTTTACGTGCTCAATTTCAAAGGTAAGTACGTCTACCTTTTTTCCGAAGTCATAAACGGTTTGATAATCTTTGAAATCACCTACTTCAAAATAATCACAAGCTACCTTAGAGGGTGCCTCATCGCTAGGATCTAGAACATGTGTTTTGATATCCCATTTACGGGTAGTGTAGAGTAGCATTTTGCCCAATTGGCCTCCGCCTAAAATGCCTAAGGTTTTATGGGTAGAAAAAAAGGACATATTTTTTTTTGACAAAAATACGTATATATCTTTGATATCTTAATTTCAAACACAAAAAGCCCTTTAATTTGGGTATCTTTGCTTTTTTATAAAATTATTTGATCATGATTAATATCGTACTTTTCGGTAAGCCGGGAGCTGGTAAAGGCACACAAGCTGAATTTTTGAAATCGCAATACCAGTTGGTGCATATTTCAACAGGTGATGTGTTTCGTTACAACATCAAAAATGCAACTGATTTAGGAAAACTTGCCCAGTCTTATATGGATCAAGGTGATCTAGTGCCCGATTCTGTCACCATTAATATGCTCGAGGCTGAGGTAGAAAAGAATCAAGATGCCAAAGGTTTTATTTTTGATGGCTTTCCAAGAACTACTGCTCAGGCTGAAGCCTTAGATGCTTTTTTAAGTAAAAAAGAAATGCAGGTTACTGCTACGATTGCACTTGAAGCTACTGATGATGAATTGGTAGCGCGCTTATTGAAGCGAGGAGAAACAAGCGGACGTTCTGATGATCAGGATGAAGCTAAAATCAGAAATCGTTTTGATGAATACAATCAAAAAACAGCACCATTACGTAGCTTTTATTCAGAACAAAGTAAATTTCATAGTGTTAATGGGATTGGAACAATCGATGAAATAACGGCTCGATTAACCTCCATTATTGACCGTTTCTAAAACCATACAATGACTGAAGGAAATTTTGTAGATTATGTAAAGCTAGCGCTGACTTCTGGTAACGGAGGGAAAGGGTCGATACATCTACACCGAGAAAAATATATTACCAAAGGAGGACCAGATGGAGGTGATGGAGGTCGAGGTGGCCACATTATCTTGAGAGGAAACCCGAATCTTTGGACCTTGTATTCGTTTAAATTCAAAAAGCATTTTGGAGCTGAACATGGAATGCACGGTAGCAAAAACAGAAGCTCAGGAGCTCAAGGAGAAGATGTTTTTATCGATGTGCCTTTAGGAACAGTTGTTAAGGATACTGAAACTGAAAATGTGCTTTTTGAAATTACAGAAAAAGATCAAGAAGTGATTTTGGTTAAAGGTGGACTTGGAGGCCGTGGAAATTGGCACTTTAAATCCTCAACAAGACAAACCCCTCGATATGCCCAACCGGGGATGAAAGGTGTACAGCGTTTTGTTACTTTAGAATTGAAATTACTTGCAGATGTAGGTTTGGTAGGATTTCCTAATGCAGGAAAATCTACCCTTTTAGCTGCATTGACATCGGCTAGACCTAAAATTGCAGACTATGAGTTTACAACCTTAAAGCCCAACTTAGGA
>ENA-ORDA01001067-ORDA01001067.1-marine-metagenome-genome-assembly--contig:-NODE-1067-length-24436-cov-4.548380_pt1 | contig 24436 bp, 22 predicted proteins | sample MGYA00237778_ERZ508506 | MGnify/ENA primary metagenome ERZ508506 (study PRJEB26177, sample SAMN06267891) | marine metagenome | isolation source: Monterey Bay, California, USA | place: Pacific... | reverse complement strand
ACTATTGATCTACAAAGTCTATCTTCTGGAATATATCTAGTAAAAATCAAAAATTATACTGCAAAATTTATTGTTAAATAAAAGCCTATTTATTCTATAATAAATAGTATTTATTTTAAAATAAATAACGAAATTTAGATTTATGAAAACATCAAAAGATAATCTCTCTTTTCACAGCTTTAGCGATTTAAATCTAGATGAAATTAAGCTTGCAGAACCTTCTGTAGCTGCAGGCTTCCCATCTCCTGCAGACGATTTTATCGAGATGGAAATCAATCTGCAAGACTATATTGTAAAAAATAAAGAAGCTACTTTCTGTGTAAAAGTTGAAGGCACTTCAATGACAAAAGCAGGAATTAATAGTGGAGATATTATGATTGTAGACAGGTCTCTACACCCTAAACACAATGATATTGTACTTGCAGTTATTGATGGAGAGTTCACAGTTAAAAGAATCGCTGTAAATGATGATAGCTTATACTTGGTTCCAGAAAATGATAGTTTTTCTCCAATTAAAATTACGGAATCTATGAACTTTCAAGTTTGGGGAGTAATTACACATATAATACATAAAGCCCGTTGATTGCATTAGTTGATTGTAATAACTTTTATGCATCATGTGAAAGAGTGTTTCGCCCGGATTTAGAAAACAAACCCATTGTAGTTTTATCTAATAATGATGGTTGTGTGATTGCTAGAAGCAATGAAGCTAAAAAATTAGGCATAAAAATGGGGGAACCTGCGTTTAAGAAGAGAGAAGTATTTGAAAGAAATAAAATAAAGACCTTCTCCACAAATTTTATTTTATACGGAGACATGTCAAAACGTGTCATGTCAATACTAAGAAACAACAGTAAGGAGATAGAAATATACTCCATCGATGAAGCGTTTCTAGAATGTTATAATGAAGATTTAAACTCTTACGGAAAAAATCTTAGAAAAAAAGTAAAGCAATGGACAGGAATACCTGTTTCAGTTGGCATTGCAGAAACAAAGGTACTCGCAAAAATTGCAAACCACATAGCTAAAAAATATCGAAAATCTGGAGTATTTATATTAGACAATAGAGAAATAATAGAAAAAGCAAAAAAAGGAAGCGGATTATTTACAACTAAAAACCCCATATTATTTATAGATGAAATTCACCGTTTTAGTAAATCACAACAAGATTCTTTATTAGGCGCTGTAGAGAAAGGTTGGGTAACCTTAATTGGAGCAACTACCGAAAACCCTAGTTTTGAGGTAATACCAGCACTTTTATCTAGATGCCAAGTGTATATTTTAAATTCATTTGACAAAAGCGATTTAATTTTATTATTAAAAAGAGCAATTAAAGAAGATACAATTTTGTCAAAAAAACAAATAATATTGAAAGAGACCGATGCCTTATTGCAAGTTTCTGGAGGTGATGCACGAAAATTATTAAATATTTTTGAATTGGTTGTTGGCAATGAGGACATAATTACACTTACTAATAAATTGGTATTAGAAAAGATTCAGAAAAATACTGTGAGATATGATAAGACTGGTGATCAGCATTATGATATTGTTTCTGCCTTTATAAAATCTATCAGAGGAAGTGATCCTAATGGTGCTGTATATTGGCTGGCTAGAATGATTGAAGGAGGTGAAGATTTAAAATTTATAGCCAGAAGATTATTAATAGCTGCCTCTGAAGATATTGGAAATGCCAATCCTACAGCTTTAATTTTAGCAAACAATACATTTCAAGCAGTTGCTGTTATTGGGTATCCAGAATCTAGAATTATATTAAGCCAATGTGCGGTATACCTAGCAAACTCGCCCAAAAGCAATGCCTCTTACATGGCTATTAACAAAGCCCAAGAAATTGTAAAAACAACAGGTGACTTACCAATTCCTCTTCACTTAAGAAATGCGCCTACAAAATTAATGAAAGATCTAGATTATGGTAAAAACTATAAATATGCCCATGATTATGAAGGTAGTTTTATACAGGAAGAGTTTTTACCAAAAAGCATTTCAAACACAAAAATATATGACCCTGGAAAAAATGCACGAGAAGAAAAATTTAGACAAGAACTAAAAAAAATATGGGGTAATAAATATAATTATTAAAATTTTATTTGATATTTTTCTATGGTCAAAACTCCATTTTTATAGTATTCAGCTAGCCAATAAGTTCCTTTATTAAAAAGTACTCCATTTTGATCTTTAATAATAAACTTGGTTTTGTCTGTTGTTTTTAATAACAGAAAGAGAACAGATGTGGTGTTATTAATAAGTTGATAAGTTCCATTAATTTCCTGAGCATATAATAATGGATATTCTAATTTTTTAGATTCATTTACTAAATCTTTTTTAGTTGATACAATAGGTTGTTCAACTTTCACGTTGGCAGGAATATCAGACACAGGTATTACTGTTATAGTTTCTTGAATACTTGGTGATTTTTTTTTATGGGGTTTAACTAAATTTACAATAGCAGAAGTGTATATGAAATGTAAATTAGGAATAGTCGCAAATGCTTTTCGGATAGATTCTCTATAAGCTCTTTCATAATCTTTTAATTTGCTAGTCCCTTTATTGGATGAAAAAACTAGTTTTTCGTTACAATCTTTCAACTCTATAAAATTTTTTGAAATAAACATACCAGAATTATCTTTGATAGTTACATACAAAGCATTGCATTTATTATCAAGGAAATCTTTTGGAAGCTCATCAGTATCTAAATATGCATTAAAACCAGCTTTATTGAATAAAAACTTAGTAAAAGAGCTTGTTTTATAACGATCTACTTGTTTTAAGAAATCAAAAGTACTGTCAACAATTATATATTTGTGCTGACTAAAAGTACTGTTTTGACCAAAACTTACTGAGGAAATAACTAAAAAAAATGTAAAGAAATAGAAATATTTCATAATTAATTTATTACAATATTAAACCCAAAGTTAAGAGAAATATTATTAGCCGAAGCTACATCTGTTACTGCTAAAATATTGTCTAAGACGCCAAATATATTTAATTTTCCTACTCGTAAAGAAGTTGCAACACCAAAAATAGCAGCAGAATAATCATTGATGGTGTGTGTGAATTTAGTGTGTATTTTTTTTGAAAAAGATTTTTCATAAAAACTAGTAAAAGAAAGTTGAGGCTTTAGCGGCCGCATAATAGTATGAATCTGAAAACCAATAGAATTATAATAATACTGTTTATGAGTTTTTGTGTAACAGAATTTACTCCTTTTTTCTCCAAAACTATATTTTAGTGCTGCATTAATCTTCATAGGCCTCCAGGAAGTGTAGGTGTTTTCAGTGTCTCCAGTTGGCACATTAGCATTAAAATCTTCCTCTAATTGTTCCCAATAATCTGAGGGGTCATCAGAGTTATATTCGAAATTTATACCATCTAAAATATAATTCCCTTTAGCAGTATAATTTCTTATATTCTTAGAATATTTAATAAAACCAACGTCTATAATACTTCCTGTAAATTCTAGCTGAGGTGAAAAATGATAGGTTAACCCAACATCAAAACCAAGTCCTAAATTACCACCCAAAAGTGTATTAGAAAATACATCATTAATGGATTCATTAGCATCACCATTAGAATCTGTAATTCCAGATGTTCTTATTTCAGCATCTAGATTATCTAATGTTTGTCTTATAATGTTTGTGTTATTAGTGGTAGCTGTAATTGTACCTGAGTTATTATTTGTTTCAATATTTAAACTTGAAGAATATATTTTAAGCCTACCTCCAATAGTTAATTTTTCATCAACTTTTCTAGACATTCCAGCATGTAAAACACCTAACATATCTGCTTTCATAACTAATTCTGATATAGAAAAAGGTCTATTTAAAAAGGGTTCATTACCGTAGTATACTAATTCTGTGATATCCTTTGGAAAATAAGTAATTAGGTCTAATTCTTCATAAAACCCAAAACTAACATAGGTTTTATCATCTATTCTAAGACCAGCACTTAAAACTTCAACTACCGTATTTATATTTATGTAATCATCTGAATCTATTTTATTGAGTACTTCTTCAAATTTTAAGTTAAAGTCTCTAGAGTCATTTAAAAACAAATCTGCAAGAGTAAATCCTGTAAAACCAGCTTTAAAAGATAAATTAGAAAACACAGGAATTCCATAATGACTTTTAAAATTAGTTTCTGCTCCTGGGTTTAGCATTAGATTTTGAGGAATTTCTCCAAATGAAAATAAGAGTTGTTGCTGAGCATTTATTGAACTTGTTATGGCTAATATGAAAAATAATATATATTTTTTCATCAAATTAAAATCTTAAATAAAAAGTTCCTGAAGACCTGAATTTAAATACTTTTTCAATAGCTGGATTTAAGTTTGTTGATGCAGGTGGCAAAATAATATCTGTCCTAAATCTTGTCGAATTTAGAAATTCTGGAGTAGTTTCTATCAATATAGTTCTAGTAGCTGAATAATTTAGATCTCCAGCATCAATAATAAATTCATCAACTGTATATGTAATGTTGTTATCATCGTCTAAAAAAAACATGTTGACTAAAAACATTCTATTAAATCCATTTTCTACTTCAAAATCTATCTTTAGTTCAACTAAATTCTCTTTTAATATTGTTGTTTCTAAAATTCTAAATACCGTAATATCTGAAACAACAGATATTTCTTGGTTAAATTCATCAAGAAAATTATTCTGATTTAATTCAAAGTATACTATTGGTGTATTAACTACGGGTTCTAAAACTAGATTTGTATTGTCAAAGTTTAGATTGTCTGAACAGGATATAAACAAAGCAACACAAAATAATATTTGTAAGGGGACTAACTTAAATTTCATGTGTGAAAATTTTATTTTATAAGTATTGTTTTATTTCTAAAAGATGATTTACCGATGTAATAGTATCTGGAATCATATTACTTTTTTCTGAATTATAATGTATTGCTCTAATACCACAATTAATTGCTCCTTCTATGTCAGCCTCTAAATTATCTCCAATCATAATAGAATTAGAGGCAGTCGCATTTACTTTTTTTAATGCATACTCAAAAACCTTTGGGTTTGGCTTTTTAACTCCCACAGATTCAGAAGTAATAATAGCCTCAAAAAATTTATGAATACCAGATTTTTCCATTTTTTTAGTCTGAATTTCCTCAAAACCATTGGTAATAATATGAAGTTGGTATTTGTGTTGTAAATATTCTAGTAGCTCAAAAGTGCCTTCAAATAAATTATTATAGTTTGGTAACTTAAGAATATATTCTTCGGAAAGATGATGAATTATATCATCATTAACATCATAATCTAAGGCCTCAAAAGTTTCTTTAAGTCTTAAATATTTTAGGTCTTTCTTGGTAACTTGCTCTAACCTGTATTTTTTCCAATAGCTAAAATTAATTGGAATATAGGTTTTTATAAACATGTTAAAATCTACTGTAATATTAGAAGCTGGTAAAATCTCTTGAAAAGTTAGTGCAGAATTTTTCTCAAAGTCCCACAAAGTATGATCTAAATCAAAAAAAATATGTTGTATTTTCATGAGGTAAATATAATAATCTAGCATTTAAAATGTTTGAACTTATTATATATTTGTTTGTTAACTAAAACTTTTGAAAAAAAAACTTCATATTTTATTTTTGTGTGGTTGGTATCCATCTAGGGTATTACCAAATAATGGCGATTTTATTCAAAGACATGCAGAAGCAGTTTCTTTAAAACATGAAGTTACCGTTATTCATATTATAACAGATAAAAATTGCATAGAAAATATTGAAATTAATTTTCAGGTTATTGCTGGAATAAAAACTTATATAGCTTATATTAAACATACAGAAAATCCTGTTTTAAAATTTTTTAGATTTTATAAGGCATATCAAGAAACCCTAAAAAGAATACCCTTAATAAATTTTGTTCATCTTAATTCTATTTTTCCAATGGGTATTTTCGCACTCCTTTTAAAATGGAAAAATAAGATTTCTTATATTATTTCAGAACATTGGAGCGGTTACCATTTTCCACGCAATAAATCTATTGGTTTAATTGAAACGATTATTACAAAACTAATTGTTAAAAATGCTAACTATGTCTGCCCTGTATCTAAAAACCTACAAGGTGCTATGATAAATTTTGGGTTAGATGGCAATTATTTTCCTGTACCAAATGTAGTAGATACATCATATTTTAATTTATCAAAAGACAGTGATAGTAGTAAATTTATTATTACACATATTTCAGGTATGGGAGATGATTGTAAAAATATTACAGGAATTTTAAATGTAATAGAAAAATTACAGAATAAAATTCCATCAATAGTATTTAATCTAATTGGTGAAGATTCTAAAAAATACATTCCTCAAATTGAAAGTTTAAATATCAAAAATATTAATATTATTGATCAAATACCTCATCTAGAAGTAGCAGAATATTTAAAAAAATCGAACGTATTTGTATTGTTTAGCAATTATGAGAACCTACCATGTGTTATCTTAGAATCTTTCGCTTGTGGTTTACCCGTTGTTTCTACAAATGTTGGAGGAATAAGTGAATATTTCCCACAAGATTTTGGTACTCTCATAAATCCAAGAGACGAAATTTCTCTTGAAAAATCGATACTAAAAATATATAATTCAGAAACTAAACTAAATAAAGTAAAAATGCATTTGTATGCTAAAGAAAATTTTAGCAAAGAGTCAATATCAACAACTTTCTCAAATTTATATAATAAATCATTAAAATAATTACCCTGAAATTACTAAAAACATACTTATTAAATTTCTTACACAGAGCCGGCAGCTACGTTTTTATAACTACTGTACTTGCAAGAGTTTTTTCTTTCATTGCTTCTTGGTTGGCGCTAAAATTAATTTCTAATGAAGAATTAGGAGTTGTTCTTTTTTCTTATAATATTGTTGTTTTTTTAATTCCAATTAGTGGCTTTGGATTAAATCAAGGTTTACTAAGATATGGAGCTTTATTTAAAGAAAAAGAAGAAAAAAACAGTCTTTTTTTATATGTATTAAAAAAAGGATTATTAGCTTCTGGAGTTTTAATTGTACTAATAATTATTAGCAGTTTTTTTATCTCTTTTAAATTTGAGAATACACAGTTGTATGTAATTACTTTATCTTTTATAATCCTACCAGGCTTCCTTTTTGAAATTATTAGAGTTCAATTTAGACTTCAACATAATAACAAATCATATGCCTACACAGAGCTAACACATAGTATTACTCTTTTAGTCAGTGTATTTTTATTGAGTTATTTCTTTCAAGAAATTGGTTATACCATAGCACTTCTACTAACTCCATTAATATCATCTTTCTTATTTATAAAAAAATTGAATATAGATTTTACTTCAAAAATAAGATTATCAATTACCAATTTTTCTTTTTGGAAATATGGATTTTTCGCAAGTTTATCTAATGTTCTTACACAGTTACTTTTTGCTGTAGATATTTTGTTAATTGGCCACTTATTAGAGGACACCGAAATGGTAACAAATTACAGATATATTTCTCTAATACCGTTTAGTTTACTTTTTTTACCAAGAGTATTTATTTCTACAGATTTTGTTGCATTCACAGAAAAAATATATGATAAAAAATATATTTTTAATTATATAAAAAGTTATATGTTATTTTTTTTAATAACAAGTTGTTTTATGCTTCTAACCAGTTATATATTTGCTGAGCAAATTCTAACAATACTTGAACCTAATTTCACACAATTTGTAGATACTTTTTTAATTCTGATGATAGGAATTACAGGTATTTATATTATTAGAGGGCTATTTGGCAACTTACTATCATCAATAGGAAAAGCAAACGTAAACTATTATATAGCGAGTATTTCATTAATAATAAACATTACATCAAACTATTATTTAATTCCAAAATACGGAATTAAAGGTGCAGCAATTACCACAGCAATTTTAATGTGGTTCTCTAGTATTTTATCTTTAATTTGTTTTTTATATCTCTATAAAAACTTATCGATTAAAAAATCTTAAAATGATATATATTTATTAAACTCTAACATTTAAATAGCTTTAAAAGAAAATGTAAATCTTTATATTTTAATTATTAATAAAAAGCAAAAAAACTATCAATACGATAATAATATAGGTAAAAAGTATTTAGATGATAACATAAAGAAAACTCCAAATAAAAAATAGAAATCTATAACAAAACATTTAAAAAATACTCTTAGTAAATACACTATAACTCTCTACTTCCGAGCCAAAACTTTCATAGAACTTAGCCACACCAGAAACCATAGAACCTTCAAAGTCTAAGATATATTCTGAATCTTGGAAGTTCTTGATTATTGTAGTTATCAATAAAGTCATAGCACCATTTTTTTTAGACAAATTATTATGAACAGGAACTAAATAAGTAACCCTTTTCATATCATCTAGCAAAAGAACACAGGATATTAAAACTCCATTACTTCTAATACCATAGAGCTTCAGACTTCCATTTTTAATTTGTAAAATATTTTCAAGAACATTTTTAATAAAATTGTGTTTATCGTAAAATTTATCATTTAATAAATAGAATTTAAAAAATTCTTTGACTGATACATCTTCATCAATAATTAAGGAAGAAGCAATTGCTTTTTTTAAATCTCTTTTTCTATTATTACTAAAACCAGCAATTAATGCTTCTGAAGTTTTATTTAAAGCTAAAACATAGTTGTTTTTTTTAACCAATTTTTTGCCATCGATATTATTTTCCGCATTTAATTGTAATGAAATTCTAAAGAATTTATTTGGTATATTTTGTATAAAATCTGAAACTAGTTCTTTTGATATTTTCTTTCTTGCAAAAACTCCTAATTGCTGACAGAAAAAAGGTTGCGTAACATATTTTATAAAATATTTCTGTTTCCAAGGAATCGGCATTACCGCCTCGTAATCATTCAAAACCAAAACATCCCAATTGTCTGCAACAATATCTAAATACCAAGAAAATGCATAAACTCTCCTTTGTATAGAGTTCTCTATACAATCATTGTACTTTGCAACCTCTAACTCTTCTCTAGATAGGTATTTAATAGGCATTTTTACGAATCATTTTTAGCATGGTTTCATACACTCTTTGCCAGCCATTCCAGCGAAGATAACCACTAACACTTTCATTGTGAAATAGGGTAATAAATGTTCCTTTTACCTTCATTACCTCTTGTAATAAATCTTTTGTTCTCCCTAAAGATTGCTTTGGCGTTAACCCCATATAATCGTTTAAAGTGGTATCCATTAGTGCAAAAGGATAAATTAGCAATGGGGTTTGTATTTCAAAATCTAAATCAAAAAAGTGAAAAGGGATAGATGTACCAGCCCTAAAACCAACATGACTTGCATATCCCATAGAATAATCTTCGTTAATTTCTAAATCAATTAAATTTTGATACGTTTCTGGCAAGCTAAAACGCAAAAAATGTTGCCTAGAAATAGTGGCAGGAATATTTGTAATAGACTCTAACCGTTCTTTTTCTTTTTTTAACATTACACTATTCTTCATCGTGTAATAAGATGGATGTAATCCAATACTTGCATAATCTGCAATGTGCTTAATTAACAATCTAAATTGTCTTTTGGTAGCAGATACATTGGTGTCAAATGTGGTATAATCTGCAATAAGAAAGAAAAAAATTACCTTTACTTTGTAGGTGTTACTTAGAGCTAAAATATGCTCAAATGTATTGTATGGGTCTTTTCTTACTCTCAGAAGAACCAATAATCGATCCCAAAAACTTTTTAGATGTAACTTGAAAAAATCATTGATAAAACCCCCTGAAGTTCTTACAAAACTTTTATACTTGTAAGCATAGGCATTGTCTACATCTATAGTAGAGATATAGCTAAACTCTCTTTCTGGAAAATGATATTCGGGAAAACGTTCTTTTAAAATATCTTTTAATTTTAACGCCCAAATATCTACAACAGGTTTTTCTAAAAATCTAAATTTATAAGCCAAACTTTGCTCTGCTGTAAATCGTTCATGCACATCTCTTACATGAGGCAAATACTCTTCATACCTAGAAATTAAATAAAAACTAGCTGCAAAAATATCAAATGGAATGCTAGAATTTGAACTCGTGTTAAAAAAACAAGGGGTTTCATCCCATTTAGAAATATTTATTTCTAAGTCGTTTACACCTTGTTCAAATAGCAATTCATTACTCCTTATAAAGAACTCTTTTCCTAAAGGAACTTTGGTATAGCTCATTTTAGGTCCATTATGAGCAACAAACTCTTCAACTTTAGATGTAAAAGATACTGGACTCAAAAGAATTCTAGTAAAAATATGCTTAAAGATATACCGTACTCTTGGGGTAATCTTGTGCGTATAGACGAGTATCAAAACTGAAGAGACATTTAAATTTCACCATTATCGGCAAAGCTAAAATAAGACTTTTCAGTAATTATTAAATGATCTAGGAGTTTAATATCTAAACTTAAACCACCTTCTTTAATTTTTTTGGTAAGAACCTTATCTTCTGCACTTGGATTTGTATTGCCAGATGGATGATTATGACAAATAATAATAGCAACAGCAGATATTTCTATTGCTTTCTTAAACAACAGTCTTATATCTACTAAAGTTGCTGTAATACCTCCTTTACTTAGTTGATCTTTTGAGAGTACTTTGTTAGAATTATTTAAATACAAAACCCAAAACTCTTCATGTGGTAGTGCTCCTATTAGGGGTTGCATCATAGAAAAAACATTTTTACTACTACTAATTTTGGGGTTTTCTATAAAGGTTTCTAGCTGTCTTCTCTTTCCTAATTCTAAAGCAGTCATAATAGCTATCGCTTTTGCAGGGCCTATTCCTTTGAAGGCAGTTAATTTGTTTAGAGAAAGCTTTGCCAATTCATGAATATTATGATGTACAGATTCTAAAATTCTTTTGGAGAGGTCTACAGCACTTTCTTGTTTATTTCCTGAACTAATTAGAATGGCTAGAAGTTCTGCAGAACTAAGTACTGAAGCTCCTTTAGAAATTAATTTCTCTCTGGGTCTATCGTCTATTGCCCAAGATTTAATGGTTGTTTTTTTCATGTAGTAACTTTTTTTCTAAAGATACAAAACATGTTTAAAATGAACATCAATCGTTATTTATATGACTCACAATATTAAGTTTTATATCTTTGTATGATATTTCTTACGATCTATGAAAATTATTATAGCAGGTGCTGGAGACGTTGGGTTTCATTTAGCAAAGTTATTGTCTTACGAATCACAAGATACATATGTGATAGATTTTGATGGGGAGAAGCTAAACTACATCAATAATCACTTAGATGTAATCACCAAAAAGGGGGATGCTACATCTATAAAATTACTCAAAGAAATTGGTATAGAATCTACAGATATTCTATTAGCAGTAACAGAATCTCAAAATACTAATTTTACCATTTCAGTAATTGGAAAGTCTTTAGGAGTTAAGAAAACCATTGCAAGAATAGACAATCCAGAATTTCTTAAAAACGATCATATAGATTTTAAGAAATTTGGCTTAGATTATATGATTTCTCCAGAAGAATTGGCCGCAGATGAAATTAAAATGCTGTTAAATCAATCATCATTTAACGATACTGTTACTTTTGAAAACGGTTTATTTAATGTAATGGGAACTTCCTTAGATTATAAATCACCTCTTTTAAACACTACCGTAAAAGAAGCTAGAGAAACCTTTTCAAATGTAGATTTCATAACCATTGCTATTAAAAGAGAAGGCATCTCACAAACTATAATCCCAAGAGGAGATTCTGAATATAAACTAGGAGATCAAGTTTATTTTTCTGTACCACATTATAGTATAGACAGTTTATACCCCATTGTTGGAAAAGAACATTTAAAGATTAAAAATGTAATGATTCTTGGTGGAAGCTCTATTGGCTCCAAAACAGCAAGAAACCTTTGTAAAGAAAACTTTAAAGTAACACTCATAGAAAAAGAGCGAGAAAAGTCTTTACTCTTAGCAGAAGAATTAAATGAAACTCTTGTAATTAATGGTGATGGTAGAGATATTGAACTATTAGAAGAGGAAAACATCAGAGAAATGGATGCTTTTGTGGCAGTTACAGGAGATTCTGAAACCAATATTATGTCTTGCTTAGTCGCCAAATCTAAAGGTGTTAAAAAAACAATTGCTTTGGTTGAAAATATGGATTACATAAATATTTCTCAAACCATAGGAATTAATACACTTATTAATAAAAAATTAATTGCTGCCAGTAGTATTTTTAGACACATTAGAAAAGGTGAAATTCTAGCCTTGGCAAATCTTCACAATATAGATGCTGAAGTTTTTGAGTTTGAAGTATTGCCTGATGCAAAAGTCACAAAAAAACCAATTAAAGAATTAAAATTTCCAAGAGATGCCGTTTTTGGAGGAATTATTAGAGACGGAAAAGCATTAATGTCTTTTGGAGATTTTCAAATACAAAGCGGTGATAAAGCTATTGTTTTCTGTTTACCTGAAGCAATTCATATAGTTGAAGACTTATTCCGATAAACATGGGAAGTCTTAATATTAAAATAATCTATCGATTTTTAGGGCTTACAGCAGTTCTTAACGGAGTGTTTATGTTTATTGCTATTCCTTTTAGCATGTATCATCAAGAGGAAGCTCAAATGGGTATCTTAAATGCGGGAATAATTACTATATTTTTAGGATTATTATTGTACTTTTTTAACAAACCAACCACCACTAATATTCATAAAAAAGAAGGATATCTTATTGTTACATTGGGTTGGCTTACCTTGTCTTTTACAGGAATGCTGCCTTATTTATTTACTGGAGCAATTCCAAACATAACAGATGCTTTTTTTGAAACCCTGTCTGGATATTCTACTACAGGTTCTTCTATTTTAACCGATATAGAATCTATGCCAAAAGGAATTTTATTTTGGCGGAGTGCTACTCACTGGATTGGTGGTATGGGAATAATTGTACTTACCATTGCTATTCTTCCTCTTTTGGGAATTGGCGGTATGCAGTTATTTATGGCAGAAGCGCCAGGACCCTCAGCAGATAAGTTACATCCCAGAATTACAGACACTGCAAAACGTCTTTGGTTAATCTATGTATCACTTACTTTTACAGAATTCTTTCTACTTAAGGTAGCCGGTATGACTTGGTTTGATGCCATTAACCATGCAATGGCAACTGTTAGTACTGGCGGATTTTCAACAAAAAACGCTAGTTTATCTTACTGGAATGCCATGCCTTTAGTACAATATATTATCATCTTTTTTATGTTTGTAGCGGGCACAAACTTTGTACTTACCTATTTTGCCTTAAAAGGAAAAGTTCGTAAAGTGGTACAAAGCGAAGAATTTAGATATTACTTTTTTGGTATTATAGGAATTACAAGTATTGTAGCTGTAATTATTTTATTTTTTCAAGACGAAACCCTACAAACTACCATCGCACACCCAGAAGTTTTTGGAGCTACAGAAAGCGCTATCAGACATGCACTTTTTCAAGTTACATCTATAATAACTACTACCGGTTTTGTGACCTCAGATTTTACCATGTGGAGTTATTTTGCTACTGGTATTTTCTTTGCCTTATTCTTTGTTGGAGGCTCCGCAGGTTCTACCAGTGGGGGTATTAAGATTGTAAGACATATTGTTATGCTAAAAAATAGTTTTTTAGAATTTAAAAAAACCTTACATCCTAGTGCCATTATTCCTGTTAGATATAACAAAAAATCCGTTGGTCAGAACATTGTATTTAACATTCTTTCTTTCTTTGTGATTTACATGCTTATTTTTATGATTTCGTCGGTAATACTCACTTTTTTAGGACTAGATTTTACCTCTGCTTTGGGAGCTGCTGCATCTTCATTAGGAAATATTGGACCAGCAATTGGCTCTGTGAGTCCTGTAGATAATTTTGCACATTTATCTGCTGGTGCCAAGTGGTTTTGCTCTTTTTTAATGTTGATTGGCCGTTTAGAATTGTTTACCGTTCTTATTCTATTTACTCCATTTTTCTGGAGAAAGAATTAAAATTTTTTTTATTCTAATTTTTTTTCTAATTTTAAAATAAAAAAATTATGAACAAGAATTACCCCTTAAAGGCACACATATGCCTTATTTTTATCGTTAGTTTATTTTTAAATTCACATGCCCAGTCTCCTGGAGATATCGCATTTATTGCATTTAATGCTGATGGAGACGATGATTTTGCCATTGTTGCATTAACTGAATTGGCAGCAAATTCAACCATATACATTACAGACAATGAATCTGATGGAGCTGGCGGAATTACTTCTGGTGAAGGAACACTTACTTGGTTTACAGGAACTACTTCAATAAAAGCAGGAACAGTGGTTGTATTTACTGATGTAGATAATGGAACTAATCCAAACTTTGGCGTATCTATTGGTTTATTATCTGAAACTGGTGGGTTTAAAATTCCAGCATCTAAAGAAGGAATACTTGCTTTTGTAGGTACAGATGATAGTAGTCCAACTTCATTTATTGCCGCCATACAGATAGGTAATGACCCGTCTAACTTGGGCCCGTTTGATGGTGATGAGATCACATTAACTAATACTGGTTTAGTTATTGGCACTTCTATTATTGTAGTTGATAGCTCGGCTTCGCCAGATGGTGCTGTATATAATGCCTCCAGAGCTAGTCAAACTTCCTACAATGAATATTATACATTACTTATTGATGATGATTCAAACTGGACTAATGTAGTTAATGGTGACGGAGAAACACTTCTCCCCTTTTCATCTGAGGCTTTTACAATACATACAACTATCTGGACAGGAACTACTAGTAATGCATGGAATATATCTAGTAATTGGAGCAACGGACTTCCAACAAGTAGTTCTTTAGCAACGGTACCAGATGTAACAACATCTCCAATTATCAATTCAGGAACTGAAGCCGTAGTAGGAAATATGACCATTGATACAGGAGAAAATCTTACTATTAATAGTGATAATTCTATGAGCGTCTCAGGTATACTAACAATTAATGGTTCTTTAGAAATGAACTCTGGTAGTTCATTACTAGTCTCAGGAACATCTACCGGGAATATTACCTACAACAGAACTTTAGGAACTACCAATTGGTATCTGGTCTCTTCTCCAGTTTCGGGACAGGCAATTGTTGATTTTTACACCAACGAGTCTCCAACTCTGGGAGATGGAGTTGGTGATGCACAAAATATTGGAATAGCACCTTATGATAATTCACAAGTTTTGGTTACAGATCGATGGAATTATTATACCGAAGGACAAGTAGATGGTGAAGATGGAGATGACACCACAGATACATTTATTTCTGGAACTGGATATGCGGTTCAGCTTCAAGCCTCTGGAAATATTTCATTTACAGGAACAATCCCTAACGACCATATTACTTCTGTTTTGTCTATTGGCTCTGGAGATGCATTTAACCTCATTGGAAACCCTTATCCTTCCTTTATATCGGCAAATGACCTTGCTGATGGCTTAGATAATAATGATGATCTACTATCTGTAAACACCGCTTACCTTAGTGAAGAAACCATTTGGTTTTGGGATCAATCAGCAAATGCAGGCGCTGGTGGATACCAAGAAATGAACCAGGCTAGTAGTGGACGATATATTGCCCCTGGCCAAGGCTTTTTTGTTAGCGCAAATACTACTGCAACCTTTACAATTAATGAGAATATGCAATCTCATCAATCAGATTTATTTCAGAAAACCACAACTTCTACAGTACCAAATATTCATTTAGTAATAACCAATGGAACAGCTACTAAAGATGCCGATATCTTTTATATTGATGAAACCACCACAGGGTGGGATAACGGTTATGACAGTTCTATATTTGGAGGTATTACCAATGAGTTTGCCATTTATACTTGGGCAGTAGCTGATGGTAATGGCAGAAACTTAGGAATTCAATCATTGCCAGATAATAACTACGAGAACATGATTATACCAGTAGGAGTAAACGCCGTATCTGGAACAACTATTACAATAGGCGCAGCAACAAATAACTTTCCTGAAGCAATAAATATATATCTAGAAGACAAGCAAGATAATAGCTTTACACTCTTAGATGCTGATGCTAATTTTAGCACCGTTCTTGAAAATAATCTTTCTGGAATTGGACGTTTTTACTTGCATACCACTTCAAATACATTAAGTACTTATAATCTAGAAATAAGTAACAACGTGAGTATCTATGTATCAAGTAGAAAAAATTTACACATTGTAGGAATACACAAAGGAACAACTAAGCTTCAATTATACAATATCTTAGGAAAAGAAATATTAAAAACTTCATTTGAAGGAAATAGTCTAAATACTATTGAATTACCTAATCTTAGCAATGGTCTATATATTGCAAAAATTTCTTCAGCGGCAGGAACAATAAGTAGAAAAATAATTATTCAATAGTAGACAAACCTTATCATTATGAAAAATCAAAAGAAAGAAGATATTTCTAGAAAAGAGGCTTTAAAAAAGATTGGGAATTACGGAAAATATGCAGCTTTAACAGCCGTAGGAACTTATATGTTTTTAAACCCTAAAAAAGCACAGGCAATGAGTCCTGTAGATCCAGGAAGTGGTTTTTAAATAACCATAAAAGCCTTGAAAATTTCAAGGGTTTTTTATTAGAGTTAAATCGTTTATGTTTGTGTATTAATAAAAAAAAATTATTGGATTTAGCGCTTATAAGACAACTAGAAGATAAAGCAGTTGTATGGTTTAAAAACTCCAATCAATATATTGTTGTAGAAAAACTTACGGCTAGCATTATAGAACAACTTCTTTACAAAGAATCCAAACAAAAAATAGCAAAAAGTTTAGTTGATGAGTTAGATATTCCTCTCATAGAGGCACTTAATTTTGTTACTGATCTTAACAAACAGCTTGTCATTCCTAATACAATAGAATACCCTGAAGAAAACAGTGCTATTTTAGAATATGAAGTTCCTTTGTCCTTTGCATTTGAGAACTACTACCTGATAAATTCTAAAATTATAAAAGTTGTTTTCTCTACAGAATTTGAACTTTCGTTGATTCATCCAAAATTTGCACATTTAGAAACTACAGCAACAACTGATGTTGATTTTTTGTTTCAGGTTTTTAATAATTCTAAGGATACTTTTTTAATATTAGATGGAATCTTTGTTGGTGCTTGGACTCATGAAAATATTCATTATTTTCAAGGGAAATTTTGCATGAAAATAATTGAATCTATTTATCAAAAAAAAGAAAATGAATGGATGGGTGTATTTCATGCATCTGCTATTAACTACAAAGAAGATGCTCTTTTAATTTTGGGTGACTCTGGAAATGGAAAAAGTACTTCTTTAGCACTTTTACAAGCACAGGGTTTTCATTGTATTGCAGACGATTTTGTTCCTGTAGACACCAATCATAAAGTAGTTACTTTTCCGGCAGGAATCTCTGTAAAACCAAAAGCTGTTGACGTTTTAATCTCTGACTATCCGTCATTAAAAATGGCTGCTGAATATTATTATAAGAGACTAAATAAAACCGTACGATATTTGCCTCCCAAGAATATAAACTACAAAAAGAAATTTCCTTGTAAAGCGCTCGTTTTTATAAAATATGATACTAGTGTAAAACTTAAGGTTTCTAAAATTTCAAACCTAGAAGCTTTTGAAAGTTTGGTGCCAGATTCTTGGATTTCTAAGGTTTCAGAAAATGCTGCTAGCTTTTTAACGTGGTTTTCTAATCTTCCGTGTTACCAACTCACCTACTCTAACAATGAAATGATGTATGCTACTATAAAAAGTATTTTTGAGGAAGAATTGTAAAAACTAAACCAGCCTCTTTACTTCTTCAAAATCTAAGCCTCCGTAATTTCCAGAACTCATTAAAACTACAGCTGTTTTCTCTATATTTTGACTGAATAAAAAAGTTTTAAATTCTTCAGGGTTGGTGTAAATAATTAAATCATCTCTTCCAAAAGCTTTCCCTATTTGTTCTTTAGAAACCTCTTCAAGTTGTTTTATTTTAACAGCATGAGGTGAATAAAACACCACCGCTTTATCTGCTTTGTTTAGAGCTCCTTTATATTCTTGTAAAAACTCAGTATTTAAACTACTGTAGGTATGCAGTTCTAAGCAAGCAATAAGATCTCTTTGTGGATACTGTCTTTTAACTGCTTCTGTAGTTGCTTTCACTTTACTTGGGCTGTGAGCAAAGTCTTTAAAAATTACAGTCTCTTGGCTTTCTGCAATTTTCTCTAAACGTTTACTAGCTCCTTTAAAAGAGGCAATAGCCTCGTAAAAATCTTCTTCGTCTATTCCCATGTGCTGACAAATCCACTTGGCTCCAGCTAAATTCTGCAAATTATGATCTCCAAAAATCTCTAAAGGCATTTGACCGTCTGGTGTATCTATAAAGGTAATCCCATTATCAATAATATGACTAGGAGTTGAATAAGCGTATTTTTTTATGGTATGTTCAGAACTTTCTACCACTTCCTTTAAAATAGTATCTTCTTCATTATAGACCATAATTCCTCCATTGGTTAAAGAATCTGTAAAAATTCTAAACTGCTCTATATACCCATCAAAGGTTGGAAACACATTAATATGATCCCAAGCAATACCACTTAACAAAGCAATATTAGGCTTGTACAAATGAAACTTTGGTCTTCTGTCTATTGGAGAACTTAAATACTCATCGCCTTCTAATACAATAAATTCATTTTCTTTGGTTAGGTGCACCATGGTTTCAAAACCTTCTAACTGTGCCCCTACCATATAATCTACCTCCCTATCATTGTAAGCTAATACATGAAGAATCATAGATGTTATGGTAGTTTTTCCGTGAGACCCTCCAATAACTACTCTAGTTTTATCTTTAGATTGTTCGTATAAGAACTCTGGATATGAATAAATTTTTAAACCCATTTCTTGCGCTTGCAACAACTCTGGATTGTCTTTTTTTGCATGCATACCCAAGATAATCACATCTAGATGTTGTGTTATTTTTTCTGGAAACCACCCAAATTCTTTAGGCAACAATCCTCGTTTTTCTAAACGAGATTTAGACGGGTCATGAATAGTATCATCACTTCCAGTTACTTGGTAGCCTTTGTTGTGTAATGCAATGGCCAAATTGTGCATGGCGCTTCCTCCTATGGCAATAAAATGAATCTTCATTTGAGTTATTTATTCGTCAAATTTATTGTTTTTTCTTTCGTTCCTCTAGAACAACCCTAGTGGGTGTATCTTCTCCAGAAATAATACTTGTAGTTCCTTTAGCAACTGCTTGTATGGTTTGTGTGATAACCTTTATATTTAAAGTTGCTACTTCATCAGATGCTTGATGATAGTCTTTATCTACATCTATTGGTGTGGTAGAAAATGTATGCGATGGTACTCCTAAACGAGCCAAAGAAGCATTGTCTGATCTAAAAAATAAATTAAAATTCTTGTACGGATCTGGAAACAATTGATAACCGGTTCCTATTAAATTTTTCTGAATTATTTTTCCAAAATCTGACCGTTCAAAACCTGTTAACCATGCAGTATTTGGTCCAAAACTTGGGGTTTTTCCAATCATTTCTAAATTAATGCCGGCAACAAATTTACTAGCGTCTATTCCTTTCCCAAAATGAGTAGAACCTATTAAACCCATCTCTTCTGCAGTAAATGCAGCAAAAACAATAGTTCTTTCATTTCCTGCTTTTTTAAAATATGCTGCCAAAGCTAACACACCAGCAACTCCAGAGGCATCATCATTAGCTCCATTATAAATACTATCTAAGACTCCTTTTTTGGCTCTAATTCCTAAATGATCATAATGTGCAGAAATAATGACAATTTCATCTTTTTTACTTGTTCCTTCTAACACTCCAATAATATTACTTGAAGTAATATCTTCTTGGGTTCTTCTATTTTTAAAGGTTAGTGTTTGCCTGTAAGATGAAAGCGTATCATAGGTACTTAAACCAAGTCTTTTAAATTCATTCTCTATGTATTGGGCAGCTCTTTCAATACCAATGGTGCCAGCTCTTCTTCCTTCCATCTTGTCTGAAGCCAAGGTGTATAGATGTTTTCTAACCATGGTAGAATCTATTGATAATGAAATAATTTCTTTTGTGTTTTTTGTTTGACTTTTACAAGAAACAGCCATTAAAAACATCATCAAAAGGATCCCTATTTTTTTCATTTTCTTAAATTTTAAAGGGCTAAAGATACCAAACCTCAACAACATTTATTTTGTACTTTTGTTAAAAATTTTAGTAATGGATTTATCATTGGTACCAAACTTAAAAAACCTAGACGCTAATAACTTCTTTTTATTGGCAGGACCTTGTGCAATTGAAGGAGAAGACATGGCGCTTAGAATTGCTGAAAAGGTGGTTAGAATAACAGATGATTTAAAAATCCCATATGTTTTTAAAGGAAGTTTTAGAAAAGCCAACAGAAGTAGAATAGATAGTTTTACAGGTATTGGAGATGAAAAAGCCTTAAAAATTTTACAAAAGGTCTCAGAAACTTTTCAAATTCCTACAGTTACAGACATCCATGAAGCTTCTGATGCAGAAAAAGCAGCAGAATATGTAGATATTCTTCAAATTCCTGCATTTTTAGTGCGTCAAACAGATTTGGTAGTAGCTGCAGCAAAAACAGGAAAGGTGGTGAATTTAAAGAAAGGACAATTTATGAGCCCTGGCGCTATGAAGCACGCGGTTAAAAAAGTACAAGATGCTGGAAACAATCTAGTAATGACTACCGATAGAGGAACCATGTTTGGCTACCAAGATATGATTGTAGATTTTAGAGGAATCCCTGAAATGAGAGCTTTTTCTACCACAGTATTAGATGTAACACATTCTTTACAACAACCCAACCAAAGCTCTGGGGTTACGGGTGGAAGACCAGATATGATAGAAACCATTGCAAGGGCCGGAATTGTTAATCATGTAGATGGCTTATTTATAGAAACTCATTTTGATCCTGCCAATGCAAAAAGCGACGGAGCTAATATGTTAGATCTTCAGTATCTAGAGAAATTACTATCTAATTTAGTTGCCATAAGACAAACAATCAATAAATTATAGAGACTTTTTATGGCTACAAGTAAAAACTTAACAGAAAACACAACTCAAAACTTTATTTTAAAAGGGTTTAACAGCATTCAAATTGGCCTGTATATTCTGCTGGCCTCTTATGTTGTTAATGCTTCTATTTTAGGGTTTATTGCAGATAGCAATCCATTAGGCATGCTATCTATAGAAATTATAGAAACTGTCTGTTTATTTATGATAGTACTTGTTGGCTTCTTTTCTATGCTTGCTGTGTTTTTCTCAAGCAGAAGAGCTTCCCGGAAAGCTGGTGATATGGTTTGGAATGCAGCTTCTAAAAAACAGTTTTTGAGCTATTTTGTGAGTTTTATTGTTGGTGTTTTTTTATTAGTATTTGCAAAAAACTCATCAATTAACTACGCCACACCGTTCTTCTTATTGTATTTAGGCCTTGTATTGAGTGTCTTAAATACCCAACGAAAAAAAGAATATTACCTACTGGTTGCCCTAGCAATTTTGCTGGCCATTGTGGTGTATATAATACCTACCTATTGGTATTCTTCGCTCTTAATTGTTGGTGGAAGTTTCTTTGTATATGGTATTGCTATTAGAAAATAACCCTATTCCTTTCCTTCAAGATACGCTTGTAAATATGCATAGCGTTTTGTTAACTTACCATCTGAGGTCATTTTAGCACGATCTAAAACCTCCTCTTTATCATCATTATAAAAAGCAGGAATCACATGTTCTAAAAACAAGGTTCCAAAACCTTCACTAGCATCTTTTGGTAATTCACAGGGCAAGTTATCTACTGCCATTACTGCAATGGCACTAGGGGTTTTAAAATTAACTTCAGTTGCTGTTGTTGGATCATATCCATAAACAGGGTCTGCAATGGTAGAGGCTCTTAAGGTAGAGGCTACTGGCCCATCTATATCGCAAGAAATATCGGCTACTAAACGAATCTTAAAATGGTCTTTTTTTGCATCTTCTCTGGTAAATAAAAACGGAGATCCATCACCAAAAAAGTGACCTGCAATAAAATAATCTGTAACAGCTGCAAAACGCATAAAATCAGATTCATAATCTGACGGATTATTATAAAAATCTCTATTAGTAAGTACCAGACCGTCTTTGCGTTTATTATACTCTAAAACATCTATTTTACAATATACTGGCTCTTCAAAATTAGTGGTAAGATAGTCTAACGTACTCACAGATTTTATATGCATGGCATCTAAAATTTCTTTAGCTCCTTTGGCTACTTTTCCTGTGCCAGTAAGTAGTATTTTAATAGCTGGCAACTCTATAGTATTGAGCTGGTCTATTAATGCTTGTAAATCTGCTAAATTTTCTGCTTTAGGCAATTGAAAAGTATTTTCTCGTAAACCAAAGGCTCTAAAACCGTTATAAGCGCCAACAAGCCCGGCGTAACGACCAAAACCAATAAGTCTATTGCCTTTGATATCGGTAATAACTTCGTGATCGTATAATGCAATGTTTTTCTCTAAAACAGCTTTTAGTAAATTTCTATTATATGGTTGTTTTTTGATGGTATGGCTAAAGAAAAAATATTTTTTATTGGGTATTAGTGCAGCTATAGGAACTTCTTTTACACCAATTAGCACATCGCAATCAGATAGGTCTGTGGTTACTTCAAATCCAGCATTTAAATAAGCATCGTCAGAAAAAACTCTAATATCTGATGATTCTACTACAATAGTAGCCGTTGGAAATTGTTGTTGAAACTCTTGAAGCTTTTCTGGGGAAAACACTACCCTCCTGTCTGGTGGGTTTTTGCGTTCTTTTATGATTCCAAATTTCATGAAAATAATTTTCATCAAAATTAGTTGATTTTGGTAGGATGCGCAAATGGTTAATCGGTTTCGTTTTCATACTTTTGTAATCTCGTTCATGAGAACGAGGTTCTGAAGTACATTCAGAATATGGGGACGACTGGTTTTGACAGCAAGGTCAGTGAGATTGTAAGCATACCGAGGACTGAAATGACTACTCGTAACTCTTATTTCAACCATTTAAACGGCGAAAATAACTACGCTTTAGCTGCATAATCTGAATTAACAGTAAGATTAGCCTAGGCACACAAGGTGTGCAAGCTTTATGTCCATGAAAAGCCTTGGTTTATGGCGCTTCATTTTTGGGCATCGTAAAAATAAACATAGAAATGTTAGCGCTTTGATAACATTTTGAAACTAAAAAAGCTAAGCTTTTAGTAGGTTGTTTTTGATCAGCTATAAGACGAAAATTAAACAAAAACTATGTATGTAGAAAGCTTTTAAACTGCTTGTTTGGACCCGAGTTCGATTCTCGGCGTCTCCACGATGAAGCGCAGTATGATTGCGGATAAAATCATAATAAGCCCTGCAAATTTATTTGTAAGGGCTTATTGGTTTCAGACGACTGGGCTGAAAGCACAGCATACTGCATTTTCCAAGCGGGAGGCTAGAGAAAAACCAAAGAGTATTCTCGGTGTCTCCACGGCATTATTCCCAAGAAGATTTTTTTCTAAAAACAACTATATCAGCCCTAAAAAAGTTCGACTTCATTCCAACAGCTCTATAATTTCTTTAAGCCTCAATTTTGTATTGATTTTTGAAATTGAAATAGACTCATAAACTCATTTTTAATATAATCCGAAAACAAAAAATTATTACTTAAAAACCCACACAATACTGCAAGAATTAAAGTTCTACTTGAGCTCTACCCAAAAGCAAAATTCATTTTCATTCACCGAAATCCTTATGATGTTTATCAATCAAATATTCATTTATACAACAAAACTATTAAGTCACAATTTTTACAAGAATTCTCTCAAGAAGAAATAAAAGAAAGGGTTCTTTATTGCTATGAAAACACTTTGAAAAAATACATTTCAGATAGAAATGAAATACCAAAAGAAAATCACATTGAAATTAGCTATAATGAACTCTCAAATCATCCAATAAATTCAATAGAAAAAATTTACAACCACTTAGATTTAGGAGATTTTAAAAAAGTAAAACCAAATATTATAAAATACTTGTCTTCAATAAAAGATTACAAGAAAAATAAATTCAATACACTATCAGAGCAAGAATTAATAGCTATAAATGAGAGATGGGGGTTTAGTTTTGAAGAGTGGTCTTATTCAAAACAAATCAATTGAAAACATATTTAATTCATAATATTAAAACACAAGGAAAGCATTTAAAAAAAAATAAATGTAAAATAATATTTAGACAATGGGTATCAGAAGAAGGTGGAAGACTTCGTAATAAAAGAAATCTTGGAGTTGTTTTAGAATATGTTGGAAAAGAAGATATTACTGTTGATTTAGAAGAACTTGAGCTTGAATTAATAGACTTTGATGTAGAAGAAGTTTTTGATGATGAAGAAGGTATTATTATTTATGCACCTT
>ENA-ORDA01001066-ORDA01001066.1-marine-metagenome-genome-assembly--contig:-NODE-1066-length-24457-cov-5.356522_pt1 | contig 24457 bp, 23 predicted proteins | sample MGYA00237778_ERZ508506 | MGnify/ENA primary metagenome ERZ508506 (study PRJEB26177, sample SAMN06267891) | marine metagenome | isolation source: Monterey Bay, California, USA | place: Pacific... | reverse complement strand
TTGTTTTATCTGCCCATAAAATTAATTGTTATACTATTAGCTCATAGCGAAACTAAATGGGATAGATTTCTTTATCGTTATAAAATACTACGGCCATTAGCATGGGTTATTGAGCGAACAATTTCTACGCCAAGCACCCATTTTGCGCATCATGGTTTAACATCAGAAGATGGTGTTTCTAACCCTAATGGAAATTATGGCAACCTTCTCTTTATTTGGGATGTAATTTTTGGAACATCTAAAATTACTCGCAAGTATCCTACAAAATTTGGTGCATGGAATCAAATAAAAGAACCTTGGCATGTACAGCTTCTTTTTCCTTTGATAACCTCCAAAGATCCAAAAAGTGAATTACACTCTATAAAGACCAATAATGACTATGATCCGTCTATAGGTTTTAAAAGCTTTACAAAATAACTATATTGCCGGCTCACTATAAAGACATCTTCTATAATCATTACTATATCTAACAATCAATCATCATGAAAAAAATAATTCTTTTAATTGTCACTGCTGCTGTAATTCTAATTGGTGTTTTAGTTTTTAATACCATCATGCTAAGCTCTAAACAAGTAAGTTCAGAAAAAATTGATAAAATAAGCCTCCCTAATGATGTTTTTGAAAATCTCTCTGAAGGGTTAAAATACAGAACAATTTCTTTTGGAGGTGATGCTGCTCCTGATTCTACGGCATTTTTTGGTTTTCATAGATTTCTTAAAAAAACATTTCCATTAACACACTCAAAACTACAGTTAGAAAAAATTAACACCTATAGCTTACTTTATACATGGAAAGGTGTAGATTCATTAAAAAAACCAATTATATTATTATCTCACCAAGATGTTGTTCCTGTAGATCAACCCACTTTAAACGATTGGGAAGCAGGCCCTTTTGAAGGTAAAATTTCGGATACAGATATTATTGGTCGTGGAACACTAGATGATAAAGGAACTTTAATAGGTCTTCTTGAAGCTGTTGAAAAACTTCTTAAAGAATCTTTTCAGCCTTCACAAACAATCTATCTTGCCTTTGGACATGATGAAGAAGTTGGAGGACCAAATGGAGCGGCTGAAATAGCAAAATATTTAAAATTAAAAGGTGTACGTGCTTCAATGACACTAGATGAAGGTGGGTTTTTAGCAGAAGGATTGGTTCCTGGAGTTGATAAAACCGTTGCCATGATTAATTTAGCTGAAAAAGGCTTTGCTTCTTTTGAACTAACAGTAGAAACCAAAGGCGGGCATAGCTCTCAACCACCAAAAGAAAATACTATTGGAATGTTAGCTCAAGCTATTGTAGATCTAGAAAATAATCAACTGCCTTACAAGCTTGTAAAGCCTGTAGACTACCAACTTGAGTATATGGGCCCTGAAATGCCTTTTTTTAGTAAACTAGCATTTGCCAATCCTTGGTTATTTAAAAATACTATTTTAGAAGCCTTAAATGCACATACTACAACGGCTCCAACCATTATAGGTGGTGGGGTTAAAAATAATGTGATTCCTACTGTTGCTAAAGCAACTATTAATTTTAGAATTTTGCCTGGCGAAACCATTGAATCTGTTCAAGAGCATGTTCAAAACACCATATCTGACAAAATTAAAGTAGAGGCCGTTGGGTATTTATCGAACCCATCTCCTGTTTCTGGTATAGACTCTCAATCTTACAAAGTACTTGAAAAGACCATACGAAGTATGTTTCCAAAGAGCGTTGTAGTTCCTGGACTTGTTGGTGGAGGTACAGACGCACGCTACTTTTATGAAATTTCAGACGATGTTTTCCGTTTTTACCCCATTCGTTTAGGTCCTAATAGCATGTCTAGATTTCATGGAATAGATGAAAAAATAAGCAAAAATAATTACAAAGAAATTATTGAATTCTCATATCACCTAATAAAGAAATTTAATTAACATATATTAACCTTATTGAACAATCATAAAAGCATTTGACACAAAATAAACAAATGAAAAAAGAAATTACTGAAGAACTAGGTCTTAATTATGAGCTTCTCTGCGAATTAACATCTACATTAGACAAGCCCCTACAAATTGGTCAAACACCATTTGGCGAACGAACCATCTACCCAGTAAGTGGTGGCACATTTGAAGGCCCAAAATTAAAAGGAAAAGTACTTGCTAACGGTGGTGATTGGGTGTTGCGTTTAAACTCAACAACAAGCAAACTAGACGTGAGAGTGGTACTTGAAACAGATGATGGCGAACTAATCTATTCTTATTACGAAGGCTTTATTCATATGAATGCAGATGGAAGTTATTATTTTAGAACCAATCCTGTTTTTCAAACAAGTTCCAAAAAATACAACTGGTTAAATCATACAATTGCCATAGGGGTTGGAAAATTAATTAAAGGAGGCGTTGCCTACAAAATTTATGCAATAAAATAAGCTTACTACAGACTAATGAAATACGCACTACTATTTATAACTTTATTAATACCATCTGTAGTGAGTAGCCAAGAGATTCATTTTACATCTAATTCTAGATTGGTGCTTGGGATGGGCACAGATAGATCTGCCTCAGTAAGTGCTGGTGATATAGATAATGATGGTGATATAGATTTAGTGGTTGCTAATGGTAGGCATTGGCCACAAACCAACAAGGTATTCATTAACAATGGGTCTGGTAAATTTACTGTTGCCAAGGCTCTTGACAATATTGAAGAAACAAGTTATGCCACAGAATTAGCAGATATAGATAATGATGGAGATTTAGATGTAATTGTAGGTAATGATATGGCTCCAAATGCCCTTTATTTAAATGACGGAGCTGGAAATTTTCTGAGATCGGGTAGTTTTGGCAATCCGTATTCTCCTACTAGAAATATAAAAACAGTAGATATTGATTCTGATGGAGATATCGATATACTAATTACCAATAGAGGAAAAGAAAATGAAATATGCTTCAATAACGGAAAGGGGCAATTTCCAAACATTGTAAAATTTGGATCAAAAAAAGACGCAACCATAGATGTAGATGTTGTAGACATTAATAAAGATGGTTACAAAGATTTAATAGTAGCCAATAGAGATGGTCAACAAAATTATATCTATTTAAATAATGGAAAAGGCCAGTTTCTAACAAAGTTTCCTTTTGGAAGTGGATCTGATGAAACAAGGTCTTTAGGTGTTGTTGATATTGATAATGATGGTTTTTTAGACATCATCACCGCTAATATTAAAGAGCCAAACGTAGTCTATTTTGGAAATAGTACTATGGAGTATCATAGAAAAATAGTTTTTGATACTTCCTCTAGTAAATCATATTCATTAGACTTTGGAGATATAGATGGAAACGGAACTACAGATATTGTAATTGCTAATTCTGGAGAACCAAATACTGTTTTTCTAAATTTTAAAAATGGAAGTTTATGGAAAAAAATTGTTCTAAAAAAGAGAAATCTATACACCTATGACATTATTCTTGCTGATCTAAATAATGACCAACGGTTAGACATTATAGAAAGTAATTCTGATGCTATTAATTACTATTACCTTACTGTTCTTAAGAAAAAACAGGAGTAAGAAAAAGTGAATATCTGCATACAAAATTAATTTTTCATACTAGACTGCTAAAAAACCTGGTTCTAAAAGATCCATAATTATATAAATTTTCTATTTGTATTTTATTTGGTAACTTTAATTTCTAAACCAACGTATTTCTCATTAACAACTATCCAACAATTAATCTTATGAAAGTATTTAAACTTCTCTGTATTTGCCTTCTTATATTGCCAATAACCCTTTACTCACAAAAAAGAAACAAGAAAGTAAAAGAACCTTCTATAGCAATAACAGACTCCTTATTTCATGGTTTAAAATGGCGAAATATTGGCCCTTTTAGAGGAGGTAGAAGCGTAAGCTCAACAGGAGTTATAGGAAAACCTCATACCTATTACATGGGTTCTACTGGTGGTGGAGTTTTTAAAACTACTGATGATGGAATTACATGGAAAAATATCTCAGATGGTTTTTTTAAAACAGGTTCTGTTGGTGCTATTGCTGTTTCAGAAAGTGATCCTAATATTGTTGTTGTTGGCATGGGAGAACACGCAGCAAGAGGCGTTATGACTTCAATGGGAGATGGAGTCTATAAATCTATGGATGCCGGAAAAACATGGAAACATATAGGGCTAGACAAAACACGTCATATCTCTGATGTTATCATTCACCCAACCAATTCTAATATCATATATATTACTGCTCAAGGAGCGCAGTATGCGCCTTCAAAAGAACGAGGCATCTACAAAACAACAGACGGTGGAAAAACATGGAAAAATATCTTATCTGTAAATAATACCACTGGTGCTTCTTCTTTGTCTATGGATATGACCAATCCTCGTATATTATATGCTGCAATGTGGCAACATCAAAGATACCCGTGGATTATGGAATCTGGTGGTGAAGCTTCTGGCTTGTTTAAATCTTCTGATGGAGGAAATAACTGGATAAAAATGACAAAAGGCCTTCCAAAGGCTTTTGGAAAATCTGGAATTTCTGTTTCTAGAGCTAATCCAGATCGGGTATTTGCTGTAGTAGAGGCAGCAGATAAAAAAGGGGGTGTATACCGTTCAGATAATGCAGGAAAAACATGGAAACAGGTAAATAGCAATAGAGTTAATATTGCCCGTTCTTGGTATTATATGGAAATTTTTGCAGACCCACAGAATGAAAATACTGTCTATGTTTTAAACGCTCCAGTTATGAAGTCTATAGATGGAGGTAAAAGTTTTTCTAACATTCCTGTACCCCATGGTGATAATCATCATTTGTGGATTAATCCAACAGACAACAAGAACCTTATCAATTCAAATGATGGTGGAGCTAATATCTCTTTTAATGGAGGTAAAAGTTGGAGTACGCAGCAAAATCAAGCAACCTCTCAATTTTATCGAGTAATTACAGACAATTTAGTCCCCTATAATATCTATGGAGGACAGCAAGATAATTCTGCGATTGGCATTGCTAGTAGAACCAATGACACCGGAATAGATTGGAAAGATTGGTATTCTGTAGCTGGTGGAGAAAGTGCTTTTATTGCTTTTGATCCTGATGCTCCCGAATTGGTGTACGGAGGTACCTATCAAGGAAATATTAGCACGTGGTCTAGAACATCCAGAGAACAAAAATCAATTAAAGAATATCCAGAATTAGGCTTAAGTATTGCGCCTAAAGATGCGAAGTATCGTTATAATTGGAATGCTCCTATTATTACCTCCCCTCACAATAGAACTACGGTATATCATGCAGGTAATGTTGTTTTTAAAACAACGGACCAAGGAATCAATTGGACTGTAGTTAGTCCAGATTTAACCAAAAATGAAATTGCCAAACATGGCCCAGGTGGTGGCCCCTATACAAATGAAGCTGCTGGTGGCGAAAATTATAATACACTTACTGCTTTGGTAGAATCGCAGCATGAACAGGGTGTTTTATATGCTGGTAGTGATGATGGTCTTTTACATATCACAAAAAACGGTGGTGAAAGCTGGGAGAATATTACACCTGACGGAATTAAAGACGGTATCATAAATAGTATTGATGTTTCCCAACACAACCCTGCAACTGCCTATGTGGTAATTATGAGATACAAATCTATGGACTTAAACTCTCACATTTTTAAAACCAATGATTATGGGCAAACTTGGACTAGAATTGTAACCGGCTTAAATGATCCTAACGGTTTTGCAAGGGTGGTAAGAGCAGATAAAAAACAACCAGGGTTATTATATGCGGGAACAGAAACTGGATTATATGTTTCAAACGATGATGGCATATTTTGGCAACGATTAAAACTAAACTTACCCGTAGTTGCTATCAACGATTTAATTATACAAGACAACGACTTAGTGGCTGCAACATCTGGTAGAGGCTTTTGGATTTTAGATGATTTAGGAGCGCTGCAAAATAAGGGGCTACAGAATAAAGCTATTGAACTTGTAAAACCTAAAGCTACCTATAGAATTTTTGGCGGCACTTCTAAAGCTGTTGGTCAGGGGCAAAACCCAAAAAGCGGTGTTACCTTCGATTATTATCTAGAAAAAAATATAGATTCATTACCCTTAAAATTAGAGGTTTTACAGAACTCTCAAGTAATTAGAACCTACACCAATAAAAAGGTTGCAAATTTTAAATCGTGGCCTGGTGGCCCTTCTAAACCTCAAATTTTACCTTCAAAAAAAGGCTATAATCGTTTCACTTGGGATTTTCGCAGAGACCCACTCCCTTCTATACATAAGGTTTTTATATTTGGCGGCTTATCTGGCTCAAATGTTGCTCCAGGAAATTATACTTTAAGAATGACGTTAGGAGATGTTGTTTCTGAAACTGAAGCAATAATTCTTTCAAACCCAAAAGTTGTTTCAAGCCCTGAAGATTTTATAGAACAGCAAAAGATGCTAGTTTCTATAGAAAATACCGTCAAAGAAATGCATGAATCTGTAAACCAAATGCGCTCTGCAAAAACACAGCTGACCAACTATGCCAAGCTTTTAAAAGATAAAAAGAATGCAGATTCTTTAATAGAAAAAGGCGAGGCCTTAACAAAGCGAATTAATAGCTGGGAAGAGAATCTAATACAGGCAAAGCAAAAAACATTTCAGGACGTTATTAATTTTAATAATAAGCTAAACGCACAATTAATTCAGCTAAAAAGTTATTTAGACCAAGCAAACCCTAAAGTTACTTCAGGAGCGAAAGAACGATTTAGAGATTTAATGGAAGATTGGCAAGTGTATAAGACCGAACAAGATGCCATTATAACAACTGAAATGAGTGCTTATAATATGCTTTACAAGTCTTTAGATATACCGGCGCTTATAATTAAAGATAAGGAGTAATGAGCTATTATGAAGTTTAAAAAATTGAGTCAACTTAAAATAATTTTACTATATTGATAAACTTGATATAACAACCAAAAAACATTCACCTAAAAAAATAAAATGGTAAAAGAAAACAAAGAATTAATGGCAGAAGCCAGAGAATCACTCTCTGGAAATTGGGGATTGGCAATTGCAACCTTTCTAGTGTACGGAATAATTATTTCTATTTTTCAAGTTATTCCAACAGTGGGTTCTGTTCTCGCTCTTTTTATTGCTGGCCCAATGTTGGTAGGTGTTTCTATGTTTTCGTTAAGCCTCTCTAGAGGTGAAAGTGCACGGTTAGAACAAATTTTTGAAGGATTTAAAAATTATGGAACTGTATTAGGCGCCTATCTTTTAATGGTTTTGTTTATTTTTCTTTGGATGTTGTTGCTAATAATACCAGGTATAATAGCAGCAATTGCATACTCACAAACCTTTTATATTTTAGCAGAAGATGATACCATTGGTTCAATGGATGCTTTAAAAAAGAGCAAAGAAATGATGGATGGTTATAAGTGGAAATATTTCTGTCTTGGATTACGTTTTATAGGTTGGGCGTTGCTTTGTATACTAACTTTAGGAATTGGTTTCTTATGGCTTTCTCCGTACATACAAATTAGCTATGCAAAATTTTATGAAGACATAAAAGCAGCATAAGTAACTTTTTTATTAGATTCACTAGCTCTTAAAACTTAATTAATAAAGTGCATTAAAAAATGCACTTTATTAAAAATATTGTTAGCAAGACTTTAAATTTTATTGAATATTCGCTTACATACTAGCCTTAACTGGAGAAGTAGTGGTGCTCATATCTCTCACACAAACATATTTACCATCACGCTTTTGAAAATATGACATGAAATTTCCATTGTCAACTTCTTTGCCAGAAGGATCAAATTCTACCCAAGAACCAACCTCAATTGCAGTATCGCCTTCAGCAAAAACATCAACAACTGTGTATACATTATAATTTCCTTCAGTCCCTTTTGCAATGTTGTTTGCAATGTTATCTCTAATGGCCGCCTTACCAGATAGCGGTTCTGTGTTTCTACTGTAACTAATGGCGTCATCACTATAATAAGCGGCTACAGCATCAGCATCTTTTGCTTTCTCCCCTGCAGCATAAGCATCTTCCATTGCTTGTATTTCTAATCGAACCTTATCCATGTCTAGAACTTCTTTTTGTTCAGTCGTTGAACAAGCTGAAAGAATTAAAGCGGTAATTGCAATAAACCCAACTAATTTAATCTGTTTTATCATAATAATTGTTTTTAAAATTGAAGTCTAAGTTACAATATAAGTCTGGGAACAGCCTAATTAATTGTTTTAAGTAAGTAATTATTGTAGCCTGTGATGATAACCTAGAGGCGTTATTGCAAAAGATTACGTCTTAAAATTATTTAAAATTGAGTACTCTAATACTAACCCATTTTCTTTTGCTACATTAGTTGCTTAAAAGTTTATCCTAAAACAGTCACACAGATGTTTCTCTCTTAATAGAATAAACTGACATTGAAAAAAACCATACAATGAAAAAAAAACACATATTACTGGCATTTATAATGCTTTTAAGTTTTCCTAAACTAAACGCACAATCAAATAATCTTGAAAGAAAGTTTAAAGATATTGAGCAGAAAGTTATTGATTGGAGAAGAGACATTCATCAAAATCCTGAATTGGGGAATCGAGAATTTAGAACTGCAACATTGGTAGCAAAACATCTACGATCTCTTGGTATGGAAGTAAAAACTGAGGTTGGCGTTACAGGTGTTGTTGGAGTTCTTAAAGGAGGGCTTCCTGGCCCTGTAGTTGCCTTAAGAGCAGATATGGATGCCTTGCCTGTTTTAGAAAGAACTCCTGTTTCTTTTGCTTCAAAAGCAACTACCTTTTATGAAGGAAAAGAAACTGCTGTAATGCATGCTTGTGGGCACGATTCTCATGTAGCCATTCTTATGGGTGTTGCCGAAATTTTATCTGGAATGCAAAAAGAACTGAAAGGAACCGTTAAGTTTATTTTTCAACCTGCTGAGGAGGGTGCTCCCAAAGGTGAAGAAGGCGGCGCAGAATTAATGGTTAAAGAAGGTGCTTTAAACAACCCAAAAGTAGATGTTATTTTTGGCCTTCACATCAATGCTCAGGTAGAAGTTGGAAAAATCACGTATCGCCCTGGAGGTATGTTTGCGGGTGTTGGCGACATGAAAATTACCGTAAAAGGTAAATCTTCACATGGTGCAGAACCTTGGTCATCTGTAGACCCTATAGTGGTATCTGCTCAAATTATAAATAACCTTCAAACAATTGTGAGTCGTAATGTAAATGTTACCAAAAATGCTGCTGTAGTTACTATTGGAGCCATTCACGGAGGAAATAGATCTAATATCATTCCTGAACAAGTAGAAATGTTAGGTACGGTAAGAACATTAAGTGAAGCTGATGAAAAATTAGTTTTTGAGCGTATTCGTCAAATCGTAACTAAAACAGCTGAAGCAAACGGAACTGAAGCCACTTTAGAACTTCCTTACTCTTCACATTACCCTGTTACATTTAATAATATTGCCCTTACAGCCAAGATGCTTCCTTCTCTTCAAAAATCTACAGGAGCTAAAAATGTAGTATTAGTTCCAGCAGAAACAGGAGCTGAAGACTTTTCTTTTTTTGCGAATGAAGTACCTGGCTTCTATTTTTATGTAGGTGCCTTACCAAAAGGAAAAGACCCTGAAACTTCTGCACCACATCATACCCCAGAATTTTATCTTGATGAAAGTGGTTTTATTACGGGTGTAAGCGCTATGGTAAACTTGGTAGTTGATTATATGGAAATGGGTAATTAATTCTTATAAAATTTATCCTGTAGCGTAATTTTCAGAATTCCAATAGTTCACTTTTTTTCAATATGGCATATGTACTTAAAAACAAAAAACTAGAGATATACGTTGATGCACCCTCTGAAAATTACAACTGTACTCGCTTTGACTGGACGGGTAAAATTTCTAAGGTAAGGTTTCAAAATATTTCAGTAACTACTGTAGAAAATACTAATCTTATAAATACCGCATGCTTTGGCAAAGGCTTTTACAATGAATTTGGAATAGATACTCCTTTAGGCTTTAACGAAACCGCCATTGGCGGCTGGTTTCACAAAATAGGTGTCGGATTATTAAAGAAAGAAAATGAGCAATACTTATTTCATAAAAAGTATGCTGTAAAACCTGCTAAATTTTCTGTTTCTACTGAAGCTAATGCCGTAATCATTCACTGTACATCAGAGGCTGTTAATGGATATTCCTATAAATTAACAAAAGAAATTAAATTAAATTCTTCTAGTTTTACTATTAAATATACCCTTCACAATACTGGTGAGAAAGAAATTGTTACCGATGAATATGTACATAATTTTATGGCGACAGACAATGCCTTAAAAGGAAAAGAATATGCCTTGGAATTCCCCTTTAAGTTGGAGCCACCACTTTTTGACGAAACTGTAAACACGGAGCAAAAAGTTGCTATTGGTAGTAACCGTATAACATTTAAGGAGACGCCCAAAGAACAGTTCTTTTTTAGTAACCTTTCTGGGGGTAAGCTTGAAAATGCTGCTTGGACCTTACTAAATTCAAATACTAAAATAGGAATCCAAGAAACTGGAAATTTTCAAACAAACAAAATAAATGTATGGGGTTGGGGTCATGTAATTAGTCCGGAGTTGTTTTTTAAAATAAATATTAAAGCAGGAAAAGCATTAGAATGGACTAGAACTTTCGAAGTATTTAAAATTAATTCCTAAATTTAGGAATTCAATGATATAAATTATCGGCCACATGAAGTACACAATTTCTGTTATCTGTCTCTTGTTATGTTTTAATCTTTGTTATAGTCAACGATTAAAAACACCCACATTAAGCCCTTTTAGTAAAATATCTCAACAAGTTGGTCTTACGGATGTAACTCTAGAATACTCAAGGCCCTCAGCTAAGGGAAGAGTTGTTTTTGGAGAGCTAGTTCCTTATAATAAAGTTTGGAGAACAGGAGCAAATGCTGCAACAAAAATTACATTTAAAGAAGTTGCTAAAATTGGAGGGAAAACAATTCAACCCGGAGAATATGCTATTTACACCATTCCTGGTGAAGATCTTTGGACTATAATTATTCATTCAAACACTTCACTAAGAAGTATTGCAGGGGGTGCTTATAAACCTTCCAATGATGTGTTTAGATTTGAAATAGTTCCTAAAAAAAACAACTATATAGAAACATTTACCTGTCAATTTTCACAGGTTAAAACAAACGCTTTGATACTTGATATTGTATGGGAAAACACCTTGATTTCTATTCCTATTGAAGTTGAGGTTGACAAAAAAATTGAGTCTCAAATGCTTGATTTTATGAAAAGCCCTGAGAATATTCCACACAGAACCTACTTTGAAGCTGCCCAATATTACAGTAACAATGGTAAAGATTTAAACGATGCACTAGGCTTTATTGACAATGCTTTAGAAAAAAGTCCTGAAAATTTTCGGTACGGCTTACTGAAAGCAAAAATACAAGCCAAAAACAATAATGGTAAAGAGGCTTTAATAACTGTTAAAATTGCAAATCAATGGGCAAAAAATAAAAAAAATGATAATTATATTGAACAGACAAACTTATTTTGGCAATCTCTATTAACTAAAAAATGACCTTAGACCTCTTTCAAATAGACGCTTTTACAAATACTGTTTTTGGTGGAAATCCGGCCTGTGTAGTTCCTTTAACTTCTTGGCTTCCTGATGAAACCTTACTAAAAATTACACAAGAAAATGCCGTTGCAGAAACTGCCTTTTTTGTTCCAAAAGGAGATAAATTTCATTTGCGATGGTTTACGCCAGAAATTGAAATGGATTTATGCGGACATGCAACCTTAGCAACTGCACATTGCTTAAAAACAATTTTAAAATATCCTTCAAACAACATTGTTTTTGAGACGGTAAGTGGAGATCTAACTGTTTGTGTAAAAGATGATTTTTATTTTTTAGATTTCCCATCAAGAATGCCTGTTCTTGCAGCACTTCCTAAAATCATAGAAAAATCATTAAATATTGCACCAAAAGAGGTGTATAAGTCAAGAGATTATGTCTTAGTGTATGATACTGAAGAAGAAATAAAAAACATTAAAATTAACAGGCAGGTATTTGACCAAATAAATCTTGATACAGGCGGTGTAATTGTTACCTCAAAAGGGACTACCTGCGATTTTGTATCACGTTTTTTTACTCCACAAGCATCTATTTTAGAAGACCCTGTTACTGGTTCTGCTCATTGTTCTTTAATTCCTTTTTGGGCAAAGAAACTTCATAAAAAAGAACTCTCTGCGCTACAACTCTCCAAAAGAAGAGGCACATTAAATTGCTTAGATAAAAAAGATAGAGTTATTATTAGTGGTCAGGCAAGAACCTATTCTATTGGTAAATTATGGATTGAATAAACTAGAAGTCTAACTATATTTCACCTTGCGAAATGCACGTATGGCTTCTTTGTATTTTATATACGTGGTTTTATCTTCTATGTTTTTAATATAGTCTTTTGCTTTTCTGAGTTGCGCTACAGCGTCTGAATAACCGTGTAAAAAACAAATCAAACAATTTTTGGGAAGTCTTGTCACATCTTCATATTCTAATACAGAAAGAGGCGCGTCTTTTTCAATTTTTGAAATAATAGTGGTGGTGTTTTGATAAATATGCTGAATCATGACATCATCAAAACGAGGAGATTCAAATAAAAATTCTGTAACAATATCATGTTTCCCGTTTTCTTTAAAATTGATAATTGTTTTTTCTAGAGGATAGTATTTCTCTTGAGCATCTAAGCCTAGTACAATATATTCTGTAATGATAAAAGAATTTTTATTATAACTAATTTGCACCTCATCTAGCGATGAAAAAAACAATCTTACCTGTTCGTTTATTAATTCAATATCTACCCTTGTAAAAAATTCTTCATCATTAATATGCTTTTTTTCTCCTGCCCAACACAACACAAATTGCTCGTTAAAAACCTTGTATTGAGGGTTGTATTCTGGCTTGTGGTTATTAAAAAAATCAAAAACTCCAGCCAATGTTAATTCTATGTTGTTGTTGGCGTTTTTTTCTATGGCTTCAACAATTCTTTTATTGGTGTCTCTTAGCTCAAAATTTTTAGAAGCTGGCATAGAATTACTGCCTCTTCTATAGAAAATAGTTTCTCTTCTATACTTCCATGCGTTTTTAAGTAGTGAGGTAATGTGGCTGTTAGGATGTATTGTTACTAGCCCAATAACCTTGTGTCTGGGTAAACTTGGAAACGGAACATTTTCATAGGTAATTTTAGGTGGATTTTTTAAGTAAGCATTTACCAGATTTTGTATTTTACTATCATCATAAAAATCAACTCCAACAATCTTATTTTCTTCGTCTTCAACCCCTATGATAATATAAGAGTTATTATTCGGATTAGAATTAGACAGTGCACAGAGGTGTTTTAAAAATTTGGCCTTGCCTTCTTTTCTGTTCAAAGAGAGCTTCATCTTTTTATCATAAAAACTATTCTCGTCATTATGACTGAGTAAGTTTTTAATTAAAAGACGTTTATTAATCATTGTTACGGAACTTTATGACCCTGACACTCTACCAATAAAGTAAACCAATCTTCTAAGTCTAACTCAATATCTAATGCTTTTACTGCGTTTTGTAATCGAACTTTTGATGTTGTTCCAACAACAGGTATTACTCCTGATGGGTGTTTTAAGATCCAAGCTAATAATAATTGATCCTCTGTTGCATTGTATTTTTTAGTGAATACATCCAATACTTTTTTTATTCGTTTGTTTGCTGCATTTGTTTCTTTAAAATAAGATCCTAAAGGACTCCATGACATCGGTATTACTTCTTTTTGTAATAACTGATCTAAGATCCCGTTATGCATTGCTGAATATTGTGTTAAAGAAAATTCTATTTGATTTACAGAAATGGAAGTTGTTTGATCTATTAAATTGAATTGAGAAGGTGTAAAATTAGAAACTCCAAATTCAATAATTTTTCCTGTCTCTTTTAATATTGAAACGGCAGCTGCAATCTCAGTTGGATGCATAAGTGGGCTGGGGCGATGAAGTAATAATAAATCTAAGTAATCTGTTTGTAAATCTTTTAATGACTTTTCTACACTCCAAATAATATATTCTTTAGAATAGTTATAGTGTTTTATCCCATTGTCTCTAGTGCCTCCGTCATGCTGAATCCCACATTTAGAAATTAATTGAATGCGTTCTCTTTCTATACCGCTTTTAGCGAAAGCTTTTCCGAATTGGTGTTCTGTGGTATATTCACCATAAATATCTGCATGATCAAAAGTAGTGATGCCTGCCTCTAAGCTGGTGGTTATTTGAGCAATCATTTCTTGAGTAGAAAATTGTCTTCCCCATGCTCCCCAAGACATACAGCCTGCTATAATTTTAGAATATGTACTCATTTATTTTTTATTAATAATGGTGGCACTTGCCTGTGCAGATGGAAACACCACCAAATCTTCAATATTTATATGATAAGGTCTGGTAATTACAAAATGAATAATCTCTGCAATATCTTCTGGCTGTAGCGCTTTATAGCCTTGGTATACTTTTTTTGCTCTTTCTGTATCACCTTTAAAACGAACATCTGAAAATGCTGTTTCTACCAACCCAGGGTGTATAGCGCTTACCCGAATATTGTATTGATTTAAGTCCATTCTCATTCCTTTATTAATAGCCTCTACGGCAGACTTAGACGCACAATAAACATTGCCTTTCGGATACACTTCTTTTCCTGCAGTAGATCCAATATTAACAATAAAGCCAGTATTTTTTTCAATCATTTTAGGTAAGATTGCTCTAGATACATATAACAATCCTTTTACATTAATATCTAACATTGCATCCCAGTCATTAATATCTCCCTCTTGTATAGAACTCATTCCATGAGCATTCCCCGCATTGTTAATTAACACATCTATGTCTCTAAAATTTTCAGGAAGACTTTCTATTGCAGAAAAAACAGCCTCTTTGTCTCTTACATCAAACTGTAAAGTAGTAATGGCTGTTTGTTTGCCAAGAGTTTGTTTTAATTCTTTTAATCGATCCTGATTTCTTCCACAAAGAATTAACCTATAGTTGTGTTTTGCTAAAAATTCTGCAGTTGCTTTTCCTATTCCTGAGGTAGCTCCTGTAATAAATACAGTTAAATCCATGAATTTGTTTTGGATTAAAGATAACAGATTTTCATGAGATGTACCATCACAATTATTTTAGAAATACTAATTTTTGGGCAGAAAAAAACCGCTCTACCTCTAGAGCGGCATCCTTCTTGTTGGTTATAAAGAACAACCAACCAAGAATCAACTAACCAAAACCTTGTTATGACTTACTTTTTTCTTTTTTCTTTCTTATTATCTTAGTTCGTTTTCTTCCTTGTTTACTTTCAGTTGTTGTCGAACCTTTTTCACCTCTTAGAAGTTGAATAAACCCTCTTCCTGTAAACTCATAGATTGTTTCTGAACTAAGATGAAACAATTCTATTCTTTGATCATTGACAACAGTTAATTCAAATTCTTCAACATCTCCTAACTCATAATTAAGTGTAAGCATTTTTAAGTTTTCAAACCCTACAACATCAAAAACCTCATAATTGCCAGTGAAATCCCAAAATAAATTATCAATATTTGTGCCAAACGAATCATGAGAAGAATAAAATGTTGTATTATTTTCTGGTGTAAATTGTAAGTAATGTTCATTATCAAATGGGTTTGGAGTACCTGCTACACTAATAGCTGTTCTTTCCCAAGCCGTGTATTCTTGTAAAAAATATTCTATATTATCATAAAATAACATATCATAATCAAATTCATCTGCCTGATAACCAATAAGTACATAGCTTACATTTTGAACTGTATCAAAGATTCTTATTTCATTTAAAGATAGCTGTACCACCTCAAAATCATGTCTCCCATCTATATCGTGAAATGTTTCTAAGTAGGTTCCAAAAGTATCATAATTTCCTACCTGAATACCAAGACCGTTTCCTGTAAAACCAACATCTACAATATTGTTGTTAGCATACATATTTCCATTGGCAAAAGACAAGGTAAATGCAATTGATACAAATGGAACATCGCCATTACCAGAGGTTCTATGAATATCTACATACCATAAATCATAACTAGACATTAACTCTCCTAAAGAAATAGAGTTGTCTAAGGTGTCATCTGTTACTGTACAAGAGCTAAAAAAAGCGCTGCTTATAAACAAAACTAAGAGTAATTTGAAGATTTTCATGAGGTCTGTTTTATTGGTTATAAGGTATTGTTTTCAAATTGCGTGCCAAAAATAAAAAGAGCATAAAACATTTTAATTTAATGTACAAAAAAAGAGCGCATCTTATAGATGCGCTCTTTTTAATATATACTCTTGTTGTTAGTTTTTTAATGCCTCTGCTCCTCCTACAATTTCTAAAATTTCATTGGTAATTGCAGCTTGTCTAGCTTTGTTGTAAGTTAATAGTAACTCATCTCGTAATTCAGTAGCGTTATCTGTTGCTTTATGCATTGCAGTCATACGAGCTCCGTGTTCTGCAGCAAAACTATCTCTAACAGCCTTATATAATTGTGTCTTTAATGATTTAGGTATTAACTCTAAGACAATTTTTTCTTTAGATGGTTCAAAAATATAATCCGCAGATGCGTTGGTATCTCCTTCTGAAGGTTTAATAGGCAAGAATTGCTCTACTTGTGGAATTTGAGTCGCTGCATTTTTAAACCTATTGTAAATAATTTCTATTTTATCATAGGTTCCATCTACATATAAATGCATGATTTTTTCTGCAACTTCAGCAACCTTTTCAAAGGTTAACTCATCATAAATATTATTTCTAGTATCTATGACAGGATATGTTTTTGATAAAATATCATTCCCTTTTTTACCGATTGTAAGCAGATCTACATGAATGTCTTGATAGTTTGCTGTAATGTTTTGAACTGTTTCTTTAATTACAGAAGAATTAAATCCACCACACAAACCTCTATTTGAGGTAACAACCACTAGCAATACTTTTGAAAGATCTCTTTGCTTAGAATACGCTCCTCCAGCATCACTATCTAATGTTGCGCTTAAGTTTTGTAATAACTCAGTTAATTTAGAAGAATAAGGACGCATGGCTGTGATAGCATCTTGAGCCTTTTTTAACTTTGCAGCAGAAACCATTTTCATGGCACTGGTAATCTGCATTGTAGATCCAATGGACGATATTCTATTACGTATTTCTTTTAAGTTTGCCATTTCTAAATCTTTAAGCGTTTAGTATTTAAGCAAATTTTGCTGAGATTTCTTTTGCAGCACTTTCTAGTGTTGCAATTACTTCGTCTGTTAACTTACCAGACTTTAAAATATCTAAAACATCTCTATGCTTCGCATTTAAATAATCAATATAGTCTCTTTCAAATTCTTTTACTTTTTTTACAGGAACATCTTTTAACAAGTTCTTAGAACCTGCATAAATAATAGCTACCTGATCTTCTACTGTAAAAGGATCGTTTTGTGCTTGTTTTAAAATTTCAACATTTCGTTGTCCTTTTGAAATTACATTCATTGTAGCTGCATCTAAATCTGATCCAAACTTAGCAAACGCTTCTAATTCACGATATTGTGCTTGATCTAACTTTAAGGTTCCAGATACTTTTTTCATAGATTTAATCTGAGCGTTTCCTCCTACACGAGATACTGAAATACCTACGTTAATAGCCGGTCTAACCCCTGAATTAAATAAATCTCCATCTAAGAAAATTTGACCATCTGTAATAGAAATTACATTGGTTGGAATGTATGCAGATACATCTCCTGCTTGTGTTTCAATAATTGGCAATGCCGTTAGAGACCCTCCACCTTTTACAATTGGTTTTAAAGGATCTGGCAAATCGTTCATTTCGCTGGCAATCTTATCATCATTAATTACTTTTGCAGCTCTTTCTAATAATCTAGAGTGAAGATAAAATACATCTCCAGGGTAGGCTTCACGTCCTGGTGGTCTTCTTAATAATAAAGAAATCTCACGATACGCTACTGCTTGTTTAGATAGATCATCATATATAATTAATGCTGGTCTTCCTGTATCTCTAAAGTATTCTCCAATAGCAGCTCCAGCAAATGGTGCATATACTTGCATTGCTGCAGGATCTGATGCATTTGCAGCAACAATTGTGGTATAAGCTAAAGCACCTCTTTCTTCTAACATGTTTGCAATTCCTGCAACAGTAGATGCTTTTTGGCCAATAGCTACATAGATACAGTACACTGGTTGCCCTGCATCATAAAATTCTTTTTGGTTTAAGATGGTGTCTAAAGCTACGGTAGATTTACCTGTTTGACGGTCTCCAATAATCAATTCACGCTGACCTCTTCCTACAGGAATCATAGCGTCAATAGATTTAATACCTGTTTGTAAAGGTTCTGTTACAGGCTCACGATAAATAACTCCTGGAGCTCTTCGCTCTAAAGGCATTTCATAGGTTTTACCCTCTATAGGCCCTTTACCATCTATTGGGTTTCCTAAAGTATCAACTACACGTCCAACGATTCCTTCTCCTGCTCTTAAAGATGCAATTCTCTCGGTACGTTTTACGGTAGATCCTTCTTTAATAGAAGTTGAAGCTCCTAATAAAACAACTCCTGCATTGTCTTCTTCTAGGTTTAATACAATTCCTTCTAGTCCGTTATCAAACTCAACTAATTCTCCGTATTGTACATTAGATAATCCGTACACACGAGCAATACCATCTCCTACTTGTAGAACACTTCCTACTTCTGCAAGTGATGCGTTTGCGTCAAAATTTGTTAATTGTTGCTTTAAAATTGCTGAAACTTCAGCTGGTTTAATTGCCGCCATCTGTTATAATTTGATGTATAATTAAATTTTTGGAATATAATGACTGTTGTCAAATTCCTTTCTTAATTCGTTTAAATGATTAGAGATACTTGCATCGTATTGCACATCTCCAACCCGTAATATAAACCCTCCTAAAATAGCCGGGTTTACACTATTTTCTAAGCTTGCCTTATTGCCTGTTAATGCAATAATTTTTGCCATTACTTTTGTTTCTAATTCTTCTGTTAAAGGAACTGCAGTAGTAACTTTTGCTACTTGTATTCTCTTTAAAAAATCATATATTATTGAGTATTGTTTCGCAATGGATAGCAACATACTCATTCGTTTATTTTCTTGTAATAAATCAAACATTCCTAAAGAAACAACATGTATTTTTCCAGCAAACAAGCTATTTAATACTTTTTTCTTATCTGAAGATTTAATCACCGGACTTTTTAGCATGACACCCAAATCTAGATTCTCAGAAATGGTTGCTGCAATTAACTGCATATCTGCATTCACTTCTGTTTCAGCCGAAGTTTCTTTGGCTAAATTCAAAATTGCTTTTGCGTATCTTAATGCGGGTCTTGCGTCTTTCATGCTCTTAGCTTAACTTAACTTCTTTTAAAATTTCTTCAACCAACTTAAGCTGATCGTCTTTAGAAGCTAATTCTTTTTTAATAACTGTTTCTGCAATACCAATAGATAATTCTGCTACTTGATTTTTTAATTCTGCTAAAGCTGCTTGTTTTTCTTGCTCTATAGATGTTAGCGCATTGTCTATTAATTTGGCCGTAACTTCTTTTGCTTCCTCTTTTGCATCAGAAATCATTTTGTCTTTAATATCACGAGCATCTTTCATCAATGCATCTCTTTCTGCCCTAGCGTCTTTTAACAATTGCTCGTTACTAGCGTTTAAGTTCTGCATTTCTTTCTTTGCTTCTTCAGCAGAAGCCAGGGCATCTTTAATACCTTCTTCTCTTTCGTTTACCGAATTTAAGATTGGTTTCCAGGCAAACTTTTTTAACAATAAGACCAGTCCTACAAAAAGAACTAGTTGCCAAAAAAATAATCCTACAGAAAAGTCTTCGATTAATTTATCCATAATATCTAATGTATGCTTTTTTAAATATTTTTGTTTAATGAAAATAATAGGTCATAGCCAACCGCCAGACCTATTACTTTAAAAATCTTAGCTTATACTGCAAATAATGCAGCAAATCCAATACCTTCAATTAAAGCTGCTGCAATAAGCATCGCTGTTTGGATCTTACCTGTCGCTTCTGGCTGACGAGCAATTGCTTCCATTGCTTTTCCACCAATTTGACCGATACCGATACCAGCTCCGATTACTACTAATCCTGCTCCGATAAAATTTAAACCTTCCATAATATATATTTAAAATTAAAAATTTGTTTTTGTAATCATCTTAATGATGATCATGTTCTTCCACTGCCGACCCAAAATAAAGAGCAGACAACATTGTGAAAATATAGGCTTGCAAAGCCGCTACTAATAATTCTAGTATTCCTAATACCATTGCTAGTAAAAATGACAATGAACCACCCAACCAATTTTGAGCTATAAAAATCATTCCTAAGATACTCATCAATACAATATGTCCTGCTGTAATATTAGCATACAAACGTATCATTAAAGAAAATGGCTTAATGAAAGTTCCTAACAACTCTATTGGCATTAAGATAAACTTCATTGGTGTAGGCACTCCTGGCATCCAGAAAATATGCTTCCAATAATCTTTTTTAGCGGTAAATGTGGTAAGTAAATAGGTAAGTATTGCCAAACAAAATGTGATGGCAATATTATTAGTTACATTAATTCCTAAAGGAGTTAATCCAAATAAATTAATGATCCAAATAAAGAAAAATACCGTAAGTAAATAGCTCATGTACCTTTTGTAATGCTTTTCTCCAATATTTGGTCTAGCAATATCATCACGAATATAAATAACTATCGGCTCTAGTAAGCGCCCCATTCCTTTTGGCATAGATTCATTTTTCTTGTATGCTCTTGCCATACGGCTAAACATAAAAAACATAAGTAAACCAACCATCATCACAGTAAATACATTTTTTGTTATAGAAAAATCTAATGGCTTGGTGTTGGTTGCGTGATGTGCTTCGTCAAAAATAATTGTTCCTGCAGCATCTGTTTTATAAATCTTACCATGATCTAACTTATAGTAGTTTTCTCCAGATTTTGCAACTGTTTCACCATGGTGAAATTTTGAAGACATAAAAATAGTTAAACCATCATCCCATAAAATAACTGGTAAAGGAAAACCAACATATATGTGCTCTCCTTCGTCGCTTGTGTATGAAAACAAGCTAAAATCATGCGAATCTAAAAGGTGATGAGGAATATACTCTTCTACTTCTTTTTCTCTTTGCTCCTTTGTCTTTTCAGTGTGGAGAGTCTTTTCGTCTATTGTTTTTCTATCATCATTTGCAAAAATTGCAATAGAGAATAAAAAGAAGACTAAGGTTAACGCTTTTACAGTTATTTTTCTATGCATTTCACTCTAAATAATAGTGGCTTAAAAATCGATGCAAATGTAAGTTTTTATCCCAAAAAGAAAAACTATTTTAAACTTTATTTTACTGGTTTTTTGACAATAGCAAACACTGTTTAGTGTTAGATTTTATTTAACCATTTAGAGAGGCTAAAAATCTCTGTAAGATGGGTAAAAAAGTACGGTACAAAAAAAACTAAAAATTCTGGCTTTGAGATCTGACCGTCTGAATAAAACGGCTTGTATAATAAGAAAATAAAAAAACCTAATTTAATAAAGCTACCCATTAAAAAAATATACCCTAATTCATTTTTAAACTTATTTCTTAAAAAAAACAGCATCAAAAAAACAAATATTGACAATAGAATATTAGCACTGTATGATATTAGTATTTTATTATTAAAAAGAGGAAGTCCAAAGGAGTGTAGGGCCAATATGTGAAGCATAAATACCACACCTGTTATTACAATGATTCTACATAAAAACCCTAAAAGTACCTGATTCATTAAGAATTAATTCTATTCAATTGCTTTAGTGTGAGGTATAAAGAAATTCCAACACCCATTAATGTAGCGATAATAACATAAGCTCTAGCTCCATTGTTGTAGGTGTTATCTAGCCATTTACCTAGCATCACAAATAGGTAGATTGTTGCTCCCATTTGAAAAGCAACTCCTGTAAGTATGAGTGCGTTTTTAAGCGGTTTTTTCTGAGAGGGTTTTTGATTGCTCATTTTGGTTGAGTTCTTTTATTGCTCCTTTCATAGAACAAGATGCATTAAATGTTGCTCCTGGCTCTACAGATAGTTTTCCGATAACTACATCTCCAGAAATAATAGCAGTTGCTTTAATTGTTAAGGTTTCTTGAACAAGTAATTCTCCAGAAAACTTTCCTTCTATATCAGAATTTACTGCATCTATTTTTCCTTTTACAGAACCATCAATACCAATAATAACGCGTCCTTTTGTTTTGATATTACCTTCTAAAGTTCCATCTATTCTAAAATCTCCTTCAGAGATAATATCTCCATTTATAGTGGTGTTTTTTGCGACAACGTTTATTTCCATGACCTTGGTTTTTTGTGTTTTTTCTTTGTTGCTGAACATAGACATTATTTTTTTAGCCTTTTCATAATTTCTAAGGCTTTTTTACCTTGCTCTGTTTGCGAATAATCTACCGCAACTTTCTCTAGAGCAGCAATATACGAATCTTTATTTTGATACTTCCCTATTGCATACGCTTTTAGCAATTCAAATTTAGACATTAGAATAGACCCCTCTTCAAGGGTTGGAATTGTCATGTCTATAAAACAAATCACATCTTCAAAAAAATCGTCTTTATACAAACGATAGGCTATTTCATATACTTCAGAATCTTCATCTACCTCTTTCTCTTTTGAGAGTTCAATTTCTGGATTTAAAATAATTTTCGCAAAAGGAGAGTCTGAATATGAATTTAAAATAAGGTTCTTATACTGCGCTGCTTTTGTGTTTTCACTCAACAAGTAGAGTTGATACAAATGATAATTTGCTGGCAAAATTAATTCTTTATTAGGCTTAGAGGCCAATAGCCTTTCTAGGTTTTTAATGGATTTTGGTCTGTTTTTAAACTGTTCTTTATAAATTAATCCTAATTCAAATAAGGCATTATTTCTATCAAAGACTAGAGAGTCTATTTCTTTTTCTGAAGAGGGAACTGTTGCTAAATAGGTAGAGATTTCATAGCGTGCTATTTTTTCATTGATAATAATCTCTTCTTCCGTTGTATCACTAGTAATAATAGATTTGTCTGATCTTCTCCAGTTATCTTCTAGAGGCCTACTGCCCCAAACACGTCTAAATTCTCCTTTTCCAAACCCCAAAGATTGTACGTTGTAGAAATACCATTTTCCTTTAGTTTCTGTTGATTGTGTTCCTCCACCAAAAGAACTTCCAAAAGAAATTTCATTTAGTTTTCTTTGCACCAACTCTTCATCTTCTTTTTTAATTTTCTCTATATAGGTCTCAAAATATTGTTCTAATTGATCTTTTGGTAGGGCAGCAAGACTAAGAATACTATCATTCCTTTGAAGAATTTCTTCATATTTTGTTAAAGACTTTAGGTTCTTAGCCCTTCTTTCAATTCTTTTTATTCTTAAAGTTTGTTTGTTTTTTGCTACTTGCAATATACTATCATAATAAGCACTTGCTGTTACATAGTCTAAATTCTTAAAATAAATATTGGCTAACTTTTCATAACTATATGTTTTTTGTTTAGCCCCTCCTTGCTTAGCTCGTAATGAGTTGTTATAATTTAAAACTGCAAGATTAACACTGTCTTTTTTTTCCTGTAAAACAGCTATCTGATAATAAATTTTATCTAGGTAAGGTCTGTTATCTCGGTTTTTAATTAACTTTTTATATCGTTCTATAATTGCTAACGAACTAGAATCTGAAACTGAGTTTTTAGCTAATTCTATTTCGGCGTGTATTCTGAACTTATAAGGAGCCTGCTTAAAATTAATTAATTTTTTAAAAACAATAGAAGCAGTATCTTTTACTCCATCTAAACCATACAACTGTCCTAAAACGAATAGGTTTCTGGCTTTTTGAACTTTATTTTTTGAGGTTTCTGTAGCTTGCCATAAATATTTTCTCACTAATTCTATAGTGTCTGCTTTGCTAAAGGCCATGGCCAAGGTGGTAGTTGCCTCTTCTCTTATTAAATCAGATAAATCTGGTTTCCTAAGAAGAATTTCTAGTGTTTCTATAGCTAACTCTTCATTCTCTAATCTAATATGAGCTTTTGCTCTCCAAATTTTTGTTTCGTTAAGTAAACTTGCGTTTGGGTAGTTGGAAATGATATAATTATACGCATCTATTGCAGGGATAAAACGCTCTGTGTAATACCTAGATTTCCCTAGTAGCAAATAAGCATCATCAATTTTTTTATTACGTTCTTTTCCATAAATATTCATGGAATGTTTTTGAATTGCTTTTACTGCTTTTTGCTCTGCTATATCAAAAGGTGTTAAAGATTCTTCTTGCTCTGGGCTTTCCTGAAATCCTTTTCCTGATTTATTTGAGGAGGAGGATAGTTTTGGAAGTCTAAACTTTTTGTTTTTAAATGTTAGAGGCTCTATGGGTAGTAATTCAAAAAAATCATCTTCATA
>ENA-ORDA01001065-ORDA01001065.1-marine-metagenome-genome-assembly--contig:-NODE-1065-length-24476-cov-4.437026_pt1 | contig 24476 bp, 24 predicted proteins | sample MGYA00237778_ERZ508506 | MGnify/ENA primary metagenome ERZ508506 (study PRJEB26177, sample SAMN06267891) | marine metagenome | isolation source: Monterey Bay, California, USA | place: Pacific... | reverse complement strand
TCTGCGGTTTATTTGCATCAATCGCCACTTCGAAAACAACAGCGTTGTGCTCAGAAGCATTTGTTGCTTTTTCGGTGATGATCGGTTTACGGATCACGTCATAGAGTTTGGCTTTAGTGCTCATCTCAAACGGGCCTCCAATGCTACAACACCGGCTTTTGTAAGAACCAAAGTGTCGCTTTTCAAGATGTCGTAGACGTTCGCTCCTTGGCTTGGCAGAACGTTCACTCCATCTATATTACGAGCTGCTAGCGCAAAGTTTGCATTAACTTCTACACCATCCACTACCAGTGCTCTTTTCCATCCGAGATTCTTAACAGTCTTCGCCAGTTCGCCAGTCTTCGCCGACGCCATCTCAGCGTTGTCTACAATCACTAGCTCACCCGCAGTCATCTTTGCAGACAGAGCATGCTTTAGACCCAGTTTACGGAATTTCTTAGTCAAATCATGTGCGTGACTGCGCACTTTTGGGCCCTTGTAAACACCACCACCACGGAATATCGGCGCATTGCGATCACCATGGCGTGCGCCACCCGTACCTTTTTGGCGATAAATCTTCTTTGTGGAGTAGCTGGTCTCAGACCGTGTCTTAACTTTGTGTGTCCCCCGCTGACGCTTTGCCAGTTGGTAACGCACAACTCGGTGCAAAATGTCCTTACGCGGCTCGAGACCAAACAAGGCCTCGTCCAGATCAACAGATCCGGCTTTGCCGCCGTCGAGCTTGATCACGTCATGTTTCATGCGTCACCTTCTTTCTTGTCGTCAGCTACCGCTTCTTCAGCAGGTTTCGAAGCAGCCGAACGCAGTGCCGCTGGCAAAACAGCATTTTCCGGGAACGGCTTTTTTACAGCATCCTTGACTGTCACCCAACCACCTTTGGAGCCGGGGACGGCGCCTTTGATCATTAACAAACCACGGTCACTGTCAGTTTTGACAACTTGCAGGTTTTGCGTCGTTACTTTTGCAGCACCCATGTGACCAGCCATTTTCTTACCCTTGAATACACGCCCTGGTTCTTGGCACTGACCAGTAGAACCATGTGAACGGTGCGAAATTGAAACGCCGTGCGTCGCTCGCAATCCACTAAAATTGTGACGCTTCATTGCACCGGCAAAACCTTTACCTATGGATGTGCCGGACACATCCACGAATTGACCTTCAAAGTAGTGGTCTGCGATGATTTCTTCGCCGACCTCGATTAAGTTTTCCGCCGACACACGGAACTCCGCAATCTTCCGCTTTGGCTCAACCTTCGCCGCTGCAAAATGACCACGCATTGCCGCCGAAGTGCGTTTCGCTTTTGCAGCGCCCGCACCAAGTTGAACAGCAGAATAGCCGTCTTTTTCACTTGTGCGTTGTGCTACTACTTGCAGGTTTTCCATTTGAAGAACTGTCACGGGAACCTGACGTCCATCTTCCATAAACAACCGGGTCATGCCCAGTTTTTTTGCAATTACTCCAGAGCGCATCTCTCAATACCCCCCTTAAAGTTTGATCTCAACATCCACACCAGCAGCCAAATCGAGCTTCATCAGCGCGTCTACTGTTTGTGGAGTTGGGTCAACGATATCTAATAAACGTTTGTGCGTGCGAATCTCGAATTGCTCACGAGATTTCTTGTTTACGTGAGGGCCGCGCAAAACTGTATATTTTTCGATATGATTAGGTAGGGGAATAGGACCCCGCACCTGTGCGCCGGTGCGCTTGGCTGTGTTAACAATTTCCTGTGTGGAAGAATCCAGAACGCGGTAATCGAATGCTTTCAACCGAATTCGGATATTTTGGCTTTGTAGTGCCATAAGACATACCCCTTGAACTAGGGATTTCCATGGAGAGGAGGAAAGACGATCATCGCAAACCCTCGTCGCATCGTATGTAGGTCCAAAAAGTGCAAGCGCGCAGCGTCACACTCGGATTGCTGTCGTCTAAGGCGAGTCGGGCCGTAAAGCAAGGGATTTTATTCAAAGGAGATACATTAAATAATTGAATTTTATTATGCGCACCGCCAACACCTCGGAGTTTGGTCCCCTAATCTTATTTTCGTCTCGGCACGTCAACCCAACAGGATTCACAAATAAAAAATTTCAGAGCCAGACGCCCATTAATTAAACTTGCCCATACCCAAATACGAACCAATCACTTAGGTCAACAAAGTTCGCGCTGATGGTCATAGCTGAGGTCGATCTCAAGACTTATCAATAGAAATCTTCTTAAAAACCACAAATCAAGCTTTAGACCTTGTTCGTTTTGCCTCTGCGATACGCGGAATCAAAAGGTCAAACAAACATTCCTCAGAGAGGAGCAACACCAAAATCGTTTCAACACCTATTGATTCCTTCAACACAGATCTAAAATCAATAACGTTGACTCAAAATTTTACCAAACAGCCTTACAACTAGTCCAAAAATAGCACCCTCCGTAATGTTGTCTCTGACGGCCAGCAACGCAAAAGGCCTTGGCATTTTCATATATGGTACGAGGGTGGCTCTTGTCATAGCCGATTATGCACTCGGATAGGTATCTCAAGCTTTATTAGTAAATAATGGAAACAAGATTCAAAGTGAGCGCAAAACCCAAGATAAGCATGCAACTGTTGCGACAATGACGCCTTATGTTTTTAAGTGACAGCTAAAAACGACGAAGGGCGCCAGCTTGGGGCGCCCTTCTAATTCATAAACCATTTGGCTTAAGCGTTAATTTTGGATACCACACCAGAGCCTACAGTGCGGCCACCTTCGCGGATCGCAAAGCGTAGACCGGCTTCCATGGCGATTGGCGCTATGAGTTCTACGTCAAACTTCAGGTTGTCGCCCGGCATCACCATTTCCGTGCCAGATGGCAGCTCGACTGTGCCTGTCACGTCAGTCGTACGGAAGTAGAACTGTGGACGGTAGTTCGCAAAAAATGGTGTGTGACGGCCACCCTCTTCTTTGGTTAAGATATACACCTCAGCTTCAAACTTTGTGTGTGGGTTCACAGAACCTGGTTTACACAGAACCTGACCACGCTCGACAGACTCGCGATCGATACCACGCAGCAATGCACCAATGTTGTCACCAGCTTCGCCAGAATCCAGCAGCTTGCGGAACATTTCAACACCCGTACATGTGGTGGTCGTTGTGTCTTTCAGGCCAACAATCTCGATGCTATCACCAACATTAATGATACCGCGCTCAACACGGCCTGTCACAACTGTACCGCGACCAGAGATCGAGAACACGTCCTCGATCGGCATCAGGAATGGCTCATCTACAGCACGTGGTGGCTGTGGAATAAAGTTATCAACAGCGGCCATTAGCTCAGCAATTTTCTCTTTGCCAATGTTGTCGTCGCGATCTTCCAAAGCAGCCAAAGCAGAGCCGGGAATCACAGGGATATCATCGCCAGGATATTCGTAGCTGGATAGCAGCTCACGGATTTCCATTTCAACCAATTCGAGCAACTCTTCGTCGTCAACTTGGTCAACTTTATTCATGTAAACAACCATATAAGGGATGCCAACCTGACGGCCGAGCAAGATGTGCTCACGGGTCTGTGGCATCGGGCCATCGGCCGCGTTCACAACCAAAATCGCGCCATCCATCTGCGCCGCACCGGTGATCATGTTCTTCACATAGTCAGCGTGGCCAGGGCAATCAACATGCGCGTAGTGGCGTGCATCTGTTTCATACTCAACATGCGCAGTAGAAATAGTGATGCCACGTGCTTTTTCTTCCGGCGCGCCGTCAATCTCGTCATAGGCTTTGAAATCACCAAATTGCTTGGTGATCGCAGCTGTCAAGGTTGTCTTGCCATGGTCAACGTGACCAATCGTGCCGATGTTAACGTGGGGTTTCGAGCGTTCAAACTTTTCCTTAGCCATGGGTGGGCAGCCTTATATGTTAAAGGGGGCACGCGGCCCGCGATTGTGATATGGCCGGGCAGATATTGGAGAGCGCGACGAAAATCAAGACCCTTGTTACAAAGCCCTCAGACCCGCCTTCACTCACTGCTGGATTGGCCAGCGTCCTCTTGAGCATCATCGGGCAAAAAGACAATGGTATCTGGTCCCTCAAACCAAGGTTGTTTGCGCAGCCAGTCTTCGGTTTTTCTTGCGGCTTGCTCAGAGAGATCGCGCATTTGCTGCGCGCGGCTACGGGTGAAACCCGAACCTAAAATGGACCCACTGGTAAGCTGTTCGATCACCGTGATTTGATGCGGCTCTTCTGTGAGGACTTTGCCGCTATGATCCTCAACCACGATGACCGTGAAAATCAAAATCGACTTGGGCGCCGCAAAAAAGGGAATGCCCGGCTTGGCCAGGACATATCCGCCGGCCGTGATGCCCAGATGGTAATAAGATCCGCCTTCGAATCTCGAGAACCTTTCGTTGAAGGCCAAGTCTAGGGCCTGCATCCATTCCTCGCGGCTGGCGCTGCGCGACAGCGGGCCTTTGGCCAATTGCGCCTCAGCACGCGGGACCAATTGCCCCAATCTGAAATTGCCAATGGGCACAATTTCTTCATTCAGATCCCGAGTCGGCGCCGCGCAGGCCGCAGACAAAAGCACCAAAACGACCGAGGCGAAACGCATCAACATATCAGCTCCTTCTTGCGTCCAATCTGCTAACAAGCCCGCGCCAGCATGGCAACATAAAGACGATCGCCCTGCCCTATTCGGCACAAATTTGTTGAATGGCCTGCCACTGCTCTGGTGACACAGTCTTTTTGTAATCGCGCTCCAGCTGCACGGCGGCTCGGGCATGGGCCGCACGCGCGGCGCTGGGGGGATGCGAGCTGATCCACCCCAGATCTAAGGCCGAGTTTCCCATCTCCTCAAGCAGCAGTTCAAAAAATTCCGCCAATGCTTCTGGAGATACGCCGGCCTTTCTCATTTGCGCCAAAGCAAAGTCATCGGCCCGGGCCTCAACATCGCGGGAGTTTTTAGCCGAAATCAACGCCTCCCCGGCAAGGGCCAATGCGGCCCCGCCTGTCGCATCCCCGAGCACCAGAGATAATAAGCCCGCCCTGCCTGCCGCGCGCAACGCTTGTTCAATGGGATCTCTTTGCGCCACATGGCCCAGCTCATGAGCTAAAACTGCGGCCAATTGATCTGATGTCTCGGCCATGTCGATCAAACCGCGCATGACGATGATATGGCCACCGGGAAGGGCGAAGGCATTGATCATCGCGTGATCCACCACCCCCACCTGAATGGCATAAGGAAACTCCTGCCCTTGCTGCAATGCCTGCGCCATCTGCTCCAAAGCCATTTGGCCCTTGGGGTTGGTGCAGCGCCAATCGCCGGCGTCTTTGTCTAACAAAAGGCGCTCGATTTGTCGCAAGACGGCACTGCCAACTCTGGATTCCCGCTCCGGTGAGATAAAAACGGCCAATTGCCCAGCCAAGGCTGGTACAATTACAAAAACCATGAGCGCAACAGCCGCGGTGCTGGCCCCGACCCAAGCCACAATTTTTCCCCAGGTTCGGGGGGTGACTGTCGCTTTGGTGAGGTTCGGGCAAGCGGCTTTGATCGCCGCAATGGCACGCGCATTGGCCAAAATAACACGCGCCTCACCCGGATCCACCGCCCCTGAGCACAGAACCATCCCGGCCCCTGCATCATCGCGCAACTGCCGCAGCGTCTCCAAAGGCCAAATATCGAGGTCTGCGCCCAAGTGGTCATGGATGGTCAAACGCTGGCTCTCAACATCCAGCGAGACAAAAACCTGCCGACGCTGTGCCGAGCGCCCATCAAAATATCGCGCATCCACCCATGTGAAACCCACTTTAGAATGCTCCTCCGATATCCAGCGCATCGGCGAAACCATCCGCATCGGCCATACGATCCCCGGCTCGCTGGTGTATTTGCTCTAGCGGCTGCGCATTCTCGACCCGCAGCGTGTCAACGTAATGGCCGAGAATCGGTGCGGAAATAAACACGGTCAAAAGCGCGCCAATGAGCACGAGGAAGGCAATATAGCCTAAGACCGCAGCCAGAGCGACAGCCACGCCGGCACCTGCGAAGAGTCTGATCCCAGCACCGCCGCCGTTCAAGACAGATCCGCCGGACGCAAAAACAAAGCCAAACAACAACACCAAAACAACACTCAAAACAAAAGTCAAAATCGCGATGAGAATAATCCCCAATACAAATATGCCGATCACCCGCTGGCTGTAGGCATTGGAGGTGAAGCGCACCGTACCGTCGAGGAGTTTATGGGCGGTTAGGTATTTGAAACTTTCCACTTGGTAGTAGACAAGCCCACAGAGGAACCAAATAGAGCCAGCAATGATTATAACAGTGCCCAAACCCCTGGCCGAGCCAAAAATACCGACTGCGCCGCCCAGTACCAGCACAGCTAACGCAATAAGCAGATGCTTCATTGCCGGGTACAACCCCCACCACTGCCCCTGCTGCTCAAAGTTCGCATCGCCATACCACATGCGATCAGTCATGTATTTTTCCAGACGAAATGTCGCCAGGGGTATGAGCAGTCCGAGGGTACAACCGATAAGGCAAAATAAAGCAGCGCCCGCCAAACATAGCCCAAAGCCGCGGCATCCAGACCAAATCGCAGACCACGCCACCGGGTGCGCGACAGCATATAGCGCCGCGAACGGTATTGCGCGTAAAAGATTAAGGGCAGCACCGCCAAGCCGGTGACATAGGTTGCGCCCAACTGTATCAGCACATCCCTCGGGCCGCTCGGCTCCAAGGTCACCGCGCCCCAAAGATTAAATCCGATGAAACTTAACCCAACTTGCAACAGGCCCAAATAAACCGCGAGAACGACCAAGGCGATCAGAAAGCCTAAGAATTTTTCCAACCCAGTGCCGGTATATTCAAAGGAATCTCCCCCTGCATCAATCGCCGACCAGATATATCGGCGCAGGCGCGTTCGGGCCCAAAATCGGTAGATCCCCAAAGTCAGGACTGTCAAAAACCCTGTCCAAAAGGCAAGCCAAAAAAGTTTTGACTTTTCAGTCAAAAAAGCGCCATCAAGGGGCGCCGGCGCCAAAGCTGCGCCCTCCCCCTGCGAAGTCAAAGCATCAGTCATGGATTTAATCCTGCAATTACATACCAGTATATTACAGCTTAATCACTTGGTGAAGCAATTGTCACGGGGAAATCCGCGCGGTGCCATGCGGCCAGCACTGGCGCGTTTGCCCATCCATTCGACCAGTTCCGCAGCCTCAACCACACGATTGCGCCCGGCCGGATCTTTCCATGATAGCCCCGCTTCTTGGTAGAATGTCGTGGCATCGGATAGGCCGCCGTCTTTATATTTTTGCAAGCGCACGCCCTTGCCGCGGCCCATTTCTGGCAGCTCATCAATCGCAAAGACCAAAACCTTACGATTTTCACCAACACAGGCCACATGATCTCCGACCACTGGGCAAGACAGAAGCGCCTTTACATCATCCTTGACGTTCAGCACCTGCCGCCCGCTGCGCGTTTGCGCAACAATCTCGGTTTCGGGCACCACAAACCCATCACCAGCCGTTGAGGCAACCAAACGCTTGACCGACGGATCATGGATAAAGAAATCCACAATCTCAACGTCATTTGGTAAATCTACCATCAACCGCAGGGGCTCGCCCATGCCGCGTCCACCAGGCAGGTTGTCCGCCAAAAGCGTATAGAAGCGACCGTTGCTGCCGAATACGATCAGCTTATCTGTGGTCTGCGCATGGAAGACAAAGCGGCCCTCGTCACCATCTTTGTATTTCAAAGGCTTGTCCACAGCCACATGACCTGACAGCGCCCGGATCCAGCCCATTTTAGAGCAAACAACCGTCACGGGTTCACGTTCGATCATCGCCTCAAGCGGCACATCTTCCACCTCGCCAGCAATGGCAAAAGCGGTGCGGCGGGCGCCGCCTGCGTAGTCTTTGCCGAAGGCTTTGCGCGTGGCGCGCAATTGCTCACTGATTTTCGCCCATTGCAAAGCTTCATCAGAAATCAAATCGTCCAAACTGGCCCGCTCTTGTTGCAAAGCATCGCGCTCACGGCGCAATTCCATCTCTTCCAAACGCCGCAGGCTGCGCAGGCGCATATTCAAAATGGCCTCCGCCTGCACTTCTGAAAGTTCCTCTTGGCCCTCCACCGCTTTGCGATACCTCAGCGGGCCGATATAGTCGCTCTCAGACATCGCCCGCGGATGATCCCGGCCCCAGTCTTCAAACATCAGTGCGGTTTTCGGCTCCTCATCATAACGGATGATATCAATCACCCGATCGAGATTGAGAAACGCCAGAATAAAGCCCTCTAAGACTTCCAGACGATGGTCGATTTTCGCCAAACGATGCTCAGAGCGCCGGACCAGGACCTCTTGCCGGTGGTCAAGAAAGGCGCGCAGCACCTCTTTCATACTACAGACCTTCGGGGTTAGCCCGTCAATCAACACGTTCATATTCAAACTGAACCGCAGCTCAAGATCGCTGTTGCGATAGAGCATATTCATCAGCAAGTCCGGTTCGACATTCTTACTGCGCGGTTCCAGAACAATCCGCAGATCCTCCGCCGATTCATCGCGCACATCGCCCAAAATTGGTACTTTTTTAGTTTGGATGACCTCGGCCAATTTCTCGATCAGCTTTGACTTTTGCACCTGATACGGAATTTCCGTGACCACAATCTGCCAAAGCCCGCGGCCAAGATCTTCAACTTCCCATTTGCACCGCAAACGAAACGAGCCGCGCCCGGTGCGATAGGCCTGTGCGATATTCTCTGGCGGCTCAACCAAAATACCGCCGGTCGGAAAATCGGGACCGGGCACATATTGCAACAATGTATCATCGCGGGCATCGGGGCTTTTGACCAAATGCAAACAGGCATCAATCAGCTCTGAAATGTTATGTGGTGGGATATTGGTGGCCATGCCCACGGCAATACCGCTGCTGCCATTGGCCAGAAGATTGGGGAAGGTTGCCGGCAAGACCACCGGCTCGGTGAGCGTGCCGTCGTAGTTTTCTCTAAAATCAACTGCATTTTCCGACAGGCCTTCCAAAAGCGCCTCAGCGACAATGGTCATCCGCGCTTCTGTGTAGCGGCTCGCGGCGGGGTTGTCGCCATCGATATTGCCAAAATTGCCCTGACCATCCACCAGAGGATAGCGCACGTTGAAATCCTGCGCCAAGCGGGCCATGGCGTCATAGATGGCCGCATCCCCATGGGGGTGGTAGTTGCCCATGACATCGCCAGAAATTTTTGCAGATTTGCGAAATCCGCCGTTGGCATTCAGCTTCAATTCGCGCATCGCATAGAGAATGCGGCGGTGAACCGGTTTCAAACCATCTCGCGCATCAGGCAGAGCGCGATGCATGATCGTCGAGAGCGCATAGGTCAGATAGCGCTCACCAATGGCCCGGCGAAGCGGTTCTGTCATTTCACTTGGATTTGGCGCGGTATCGTTGATCTGGTCTGACATGGCTTGGGTGTATCTGCCGAAAACTTGCAGGTCCAGCCCTACTCCATGGCGATCTGCGCGAAAATCTCTCCGCGCGATCAAAACGCTCATCCCAGAGGCCGCCCACCCGCATTAAGGCGTTGACCCAGCCGTTGGAATTCAGGCAAGTGGGCGCAGAAACACACGGGGGCATTTATGCAAAAATCAATTCTGATCACAGGGTGCTCTTCGGGCATCGGTTTAGACTGCGCCGAAACGCTCCATGCGATGGGCTGGAAAGTCTTTGCCAGTTGCCGAAAGCAAGCCGATTGTGACCGGCTTGAAGCTATGGGTCTCACCTCACCGCGTCTAGATCACGCGGATGCCGACTCTATTCGGGATACGATTGAGCAAGTAAAGCATGCAACCGGCGGCACGCTTGATGCGGTGTTCAACAATGGGGCCTTTGCCGTGCCCGGCGCCGTAGAGGATTTACCAACCGACGCCCTACGCGCCATCTATGAAACCAATGTTTTTGGATATCATGAGGTCATTCGGCAGGTCCTGCCGATCATGCGGGCGCAAGGCCATGGGCGCATTCTCAATTGTTCGTCGGTCTTGGGCTTTATCACCCTGCGCTTTCGCGGCGCATATAACTCAACCAAATTCGCCCTCGAAGGATTGACCGACACCCTGCGCATTGAGATGCGCGACACCGGGATCAAGGTGATACTGATTGAACCTGGCCCCATTGACACAAAGATTCGTGAAAATTCCATCCCACATTTCGAAAAATGGATTGATTGGGAAAACTCGCCCCGCCGGGCACAATATGAGCAGGGGTTGATCCAGCGGCTCTATAGCCCGTCCGAGAAGCCAGAGACCTTTGAGCTGCCTGCCTCGGCTGTTACAGCAAAGGTTGTGAAGGCTCTGCACAGCGCCAACCCGAAGCCGCGCTACTATATCACCACACCCACCTATGTCATGGGGTTCTTGCGACGCGTCCTGCCGACGCGCGCCCTCGATTGGCTTTTGGTGCGGATGTAATGTCGCATGGGATTGGTCTTTGCCAAAAATTCCCCTAAGTGAAGCTTAACCGTCAGGAGGTGTTCCATGGGCAACGATCCACTTTTTATCATCGCCACGCTCGCCTGCGTTGTGGTTTTGGCCATATTGGCTTTGGGCATTGGTAGTTTTGCAAAGGGCGGCGAGTTTGCCCGCAAACATTCCAACCGTCTGATGCGATACCGGATTGCCGCCCAATTCGTGGCCGTTGTTTTGATTCTCCTCGCTGTCTTCTTTGGAAAGGGCTAACCATGGTTGTGCTCAATAAAATCTACACAAAAACCGGAGATGCCGGCACCACTGCACTTGGCAATGGAGCGCGCGTTGAGAAACATGCCTTGCGGGTGAACGCCTATGGCACCGTTGACGAAACCAACGCCACGGTTGGGCTGGCACGGCAATATTCAACGGGTGAGCTGGACGCGCAATTGGCGGCCATACAAAACGACCTCTTCGATCTTGGCGCAGATCTGTGCCGGCCAGATATGGAAAAAGACGCTCAAGCAGAATATCAGCCCCTGCGCATGAGCGAGGCACAGGTGGCGCGCCTGGAGGCAGAAATCGACGCGATGAATGACGCTCTGGAGCCGCTGCGCTCTTTCATTCTTCCTGGTGGCTCAGCGCTCGCAGCACAGCTGCACCTTTGCCGGACCGTCTCACGCCGCGCAGAACGGATGACTGTGGAATTGGCCGGGCAAGAGGCGATCAATGCCGCTGCCTTGCAATATCTCAACCGCCTGTCTGATTGGTTTTTCGTCGCCGGGCGCATCGCAAATGACGATGGGCGCGCCGATATTCTTTGGGTTCCCGGAGCCAATCGATAAGGCTTTAGCATGACCGCGTGTCACACTTTGCACAGATCCAATCACGATTTGGCCGCGGCAATGCGCCGAAATGTCGATTTTCCCCTGTTTCCCAAAGAAAAACGCAGGTAACACTGCGACAACTGTGAACTGAGAGTCGCCTGCGGCTCGCCCATGTACGGAGATATACACCATGAAGGTCTTAGTGCCGGTCAAACGTGTAATCGATTATAACGTGAAAGTCCGTGTGAAAGCGGATGGCAGCGGCGTCGATTTGGCCAATGTAAAAATGTCGATGAACCCTTTCGACGAAATTGCTGTTGAACAAGCGATCCGCTTAAAAGAGGCCGGGCAAGCCGACGAGGTGGTTGCGGTTTCTATCGGTGTGAAACAAAACCAAGAAACGCTGCGCACGGCGCTGGCCATGGGCGCGGATCGTGCCATCTTGGTGGTCGCAACCGACGATGTGCAAACTGATATTGAGCCTCTCGCAGTTGCCAAAATCCTGAAGGCTGTCATTGATGAAGAGCAGCCCGGCATTGTTCTGGCCGGCAAACAGGCCATCGACAATGATATGAATGCCACGGGCCAAATGCTCGCGGCGCTGACCGGTTGGTCACAGGCCACTTTCGCGTCCGAACTCGATATCCAAGGTGACAGCGCTTTGGTCACCCGTGAAGTGGACGGCGGCTTGCAGACGATCAAAGTCTCTATGCCGACCATTGTCACCGTAGACCTGCGCCTCAATGAACCACGCTACGCCTCATTGCCGAACATTATGAAGGCGAAAAAGAAGCCGATGGATGAGAAGACACCCGCAGATCTTGGCGTAGATATTGCGCCGCGCCTGACCATCGTCTCGACCGGAGAACCTGAAGCGAGAGCGGCGGGTATCACCGTGGGATCGGTCGATGAGCTGGTCGAGAAACTTAAAGAAGTGGGGGCTGTATAATGGCTGTACTCCTGATTGCTGAAGTGAATGGCGGCGAATTGGCCGTTGACTCAACCTCAAAAGCGCTGACCGCTGCAAAGCAAATCGGCGAAGTGACGGTGCTCTGCGTCGGATCTGGCTGCTCCTCTGCCGCTGAAGCGGCTGCGAAGCTTGACGGCGTGTCTAAAGTGCTTTGCGCGCAGAATGACGCCTATGGCCATGACCTTGCCGAGCCTGTTGCCGCTTTGATCGTATCACTGGCTGGTGATTACAGCCACATCGTCGCACCTTCCACCTCGGCATCTAAGAACATTCTGCCGCGCGTGGCGGCTCTATTGGATGTTATGGTCATTTCCGAAGTGACAGCGGTTATTGACGCAGACACATTCGAGCGACCCATCTATGCGGGCAATGCGATCCAAACGGTCAAATCCACCGATGCCACGAAAGTCGCGACAATCCGCACATCGACCTTCGATGCCACTGGTGAAGGCGGCTCAGCCTCGGTCACCAGCATAGATGCGGCTGGCGATCCCGGTCTTTCCTCTTGGGTGGAAGACAAGGTGGCCGAAAGCGACCGTCCTGAGCTCACCTCCGCAGGGGTAGTTGTCTCGGGTGGTCGTGGCGTTGGCTCACAAGAAGATTTCAAAATCATCGAAGATCTGGCCGACACATTGAGCGCCGCAGTGGGCGCCTCCCGTGCTGCGGTCGATTCGGGCTATGCTCCAAATGACTGGCAAGTGGGTCAAACCGGTAAGGTTGTGGCACCGGATCTCTATGTTGCCGTTGGCATTTCTGGTGCCATTCAACATTTGGCCGGTATGAAGGACTCTAAAGTCATCGTTGCGATCAACAAAGATGAAGAGGCCCCAATCTTCCAAGTCGCAGATTTTGGTCTGGTGGGAGATTTGTTTGATGTCGTGCCACAGCTGACAGAGAAACTAGCCTAAGCCAAAACGCAACTTTTGAGAACCTAGCAAGGGCCCGTCTTATTGGCGGGCCTTTGTCGTTTGGCAATACGAAGATCCGGCTTAGGCGACTTCGCCAAAACGACTGGCCACCAGATCGCGCAAAGCCTCCGCCAAGGCCAGCGACTCTGCGCCACGAGTTTCAACCTCGATGCTGGTGCCATTAGCCGCGGCCAGCATCAATAACCCCATGATGCTGTCCCCTTCGGCAGACAACCCATCTTTGCGCACAACAGCGCCCGCATCAAACTGCTCAACCGTTTCCACGAATTTCGCAGAGGCCCGCGCATGGAGGCCTTTTTCGTTAATAATATCCAATATTTGCAGCACGTTTTCGTCCTATTGAGTCTCGGGAAGGCAATCCATATATTTTCGCCCCGCGTCTATGGCCCGCGAAATCGCTTCTGGCACGGTTTGACTGCGAGATTTGGCGAGTTTGACCAGAAGGGGCAGATTGGCGCCGTAGAGCACCCGGCGATTGGCACAGTTACAGGCGGAAAGTGATAGATTGGATGGCGAACCGCCAAACATATCGGTCACAATCACCACGCCGCCGCCAGTATCCACCCCATCTGCCGCTTGGCAAATTTCAATCTGCTTGGCTGCACGGTCGCAATCTGCGCTGATCGTAACAGCCGCAATGCCCCGTTGCGCCCCCACAACATGTTCCACCGCCGCCTTATACTCGGTAGCCAACCCGCCATGCGCTACGATAACGATACCTATCAACTGCTCAAAACCTTAGAGTCTGAAGTGTCCGACGGAGCCGCCTGTGCCAGCAGCTCTCTATGCCGTATGGTCACATGCCAGCCGCGCAATTGCAATTCTTTCTGTAACATTTCAACCATTGTGACAGATCGATGTTTGCCACCCGTACACCCAAAGCCAATGGCCAAATGCGACCGTCCCTCCGCCACATGGGCCGGGATCACAAGATCAATCAAATCGAGCACTTTATGTTTAAAGGCCGAAAACTTAACGTCTTCGGCCACATAGGCCTGCACCTTCGGATTACGGCCATCTTCCGCTCTGAGCGTTTCATCCCAATAGGGATTGCGCAAGAAGCGACAGTCAAACATCATATCAATGCCCCGCGGCGTGCCGCGTTTATACGAGAATGACTGCACCGAAATCGCCATAGGATTACCGGTTTCCGGGGCAAAATAGCGGGTGACCTCTGACCGCAGGTCATGGGGCGACAGATGGGTGGTATCGATCAAAACATGCGCCCTGACGCGCGCTGGCTGCATCAAATCCAAATCCAGCTGTATCCCCGCAAGCGCCGCGCCATCTGGCGATAAATGGTGCCTCCGCCGCGTTTCAGAGAAGCGACGGATCAGCACATCCACCGAACAATCCAAATAAAGCACCTCAAGCGCCAAGGACGGGTTGGCAGATAATATCGCAATGGTGTCCATCATCTGAGCCGTCGAAAAATCACGATTCCGGGTATCAATACCCAAAGCAATCGGCTGACTTAATCCGGGCTTTTCGAACAATCTTGGTGCAAGACTTAAAGGCATATTATCAATTGATTCAAAGCCTATATCTTCCAGCGCGTTGATCGCAGTGGTGCGCCCGGCTCCAGATGGGCCGGTCACAAGCACAACATGCACCGGTGGCGTTTTGTCAGTCATAGGTTGCCAATCCATTTTGAAGCAAAAGCAGGAGCGCCGCAGCCCGCGGCACCTTCGGCCCACCGGGGATCACTGAAACCCTGTGGCCCAATTTCGTGACTTCCTGAACAAAAGGCAAGCGGCGATCACAGGTTTGTGATAGATCTATGCAAAACTTCAGCGGCGCCTCAGGCGTGTGAGCGCAGGACAGAAGGCCAATGCCGCGCGCCTCTATGCGTCCTGCAACAGCCCCCGGTGTCTGCAGAAGCAAACCGTTCTGTGAAACGCGCAGCCAGACGCGATCATCTGAAACCAACTGCGCCCCGAGTGCCAGCATTTCAATCGCGAGGCTGGATTTACCTGCGCCTGAAGGTCCAAGCATTAATAGGCCGCGGCCGCCGACCGATACGGCTGTGCCATGCAGCAGCAAAGCCGCATCATCATCGCTGTAATTTCTCCAAGCATCATAGCTCATGATCATGCACCGGCAGACCGAACAAAAACCGCGCGCCAAAGGCCGGATCAGCGCCAGTGGGCTGAACCGGCTCTGCACGAATGACACCTGAATGGGCGGCAATAATCTGTCCAGCCCCTGCAAGACCCTCGGTGAAACACTCCAAGTTCTTCCCAGCCGGCAGGGCTAAATCTGAAGACCCAAATAGGGTTTCACTCACATCTTCTGGCAACGGTGGGCCTGTGTCTTCGACCACGACCAAAACCATATGATCTTGAATCCGCGTCCAAATCCGAATTTCATCCCCCCAAGCGCATCTCTGAATGGAATTCGACAAAAACGCAGAGACAATGTCTCCCACGCCCGTCGGCAAACCTTCGATGATGACCGGCACTTTTGGCGTCAGTTGCGTTAGGGTTAGACCGCGCGTCGCCGCTGCCGGCCGCAGCGCCGCCACCCGGCCCGTAATCAGGGAAATCAATTCAAATCTTTCCTTTTTGCCCAAATTGCGACCGGGCGAGTCTTTGGCAGCTGGGCGAACGGGCAGCGCCGCCTGCGCAACTGGCGCTGTTGCCCGCTCCAAGCGCAGCAAATCATTATCTATCACATCCAGCAGTTTTGCTGATGCCGACGGGTCTTGTTGGAGCCGCAGAGCTTTGATTGCCGATCTCATTGACGTCATCGGATTGGTGATTTCACCCGCCATCTCCCCGACAATCGCCTCTGCCTCTCTGATGCGGATGAAAAGCGCGCCGATGGTATTGTGCAACGCCTCGGACAAACGACCAATGCTATCTCTGCGCTGCGGCAACCTCGGCTTTGCGATCGTCTTGGCCCCAACCCCATGGCGCAGCTGATGGGAAAAATGCTCCATAGAGGCAGTGATGCGGTCGACCGGTCCAAACATGACCCAGGCGGCCACGACCGACAGAATGATCGCAAGACCCATTGCCGCGAAAAGCAAGCGCAAGGCCAATTCCAGACCCATTCTCCCCCCTCCGGGGTCTGTGAGATTGGCCGGATATCCAAGGGCAAGGCCACCCACCATCACTTGTCGATGCACGATGGGTGTGGCCACCCAGATCTGGTCTCCTATGCTATGGCTCTGGGCCTTGCGCGGTGACAATGGAGCATTGATCACAGCCGCGATCACAGATGCCGCCCCCTCTGGTTGGCTCACCGAACTGGTGCCTTGCGGCGAGAATTGCGCGTAGATCGCGGCCAAATGATCCAACAAGACAGGTGACGACAGTCCGAGCCAAGCGGGCGAGGCGTCTAAGGACGCCAAGGCCGAATGGGACATGAGGCTGTACCCGGGTGTGAGGCTTCGCTGTTCCCCTTGGGGGCCGAAGGCAATGACCTCAACACCGGCACGCAAGGTGATCGTTTCGAAAACTCTCTCAAGATCCGCCCCATCCCCTTGCATAAGATCCACCGGGACACGATGCGGCAACTGCCCCTCAACCACCTGGGCCAGCAAAGAAACCTCAGAAGTCAATTGCGCGCGCTTGACACCGTCATGATCAAGCAGGAGATGCATCAGCCAAAAAACACCCGCAGCCGGCAGCATAAGCACGAGCAGATGGAAAAACGCGATCCGGCGGGTCATGGGGGAGCTAAGAAGTCCGATAAACCATCTATTTCGGCGGTAGACGATGAGATCATTCATCGCGACTACCCCATCCTCGCAAGAGCCAAGACTTAGGCTTCATTATATCGGTAACCGATACCATAAAGTGTCTCAATCGCATCAAAATCTCCGTCCACCCGTCGCATCTTTTTGCGCAGCCGTTTGATATGGCTGTCTATTGTTCGATCATCGACATAGACCTGATCATCATAGGCCACATCCATCAGCTGATCGCGGCTTTTGACAAAGCCCGGCCTAACTGCCAAGGTCTTCAACAAAGCGAATTCCGTCACTGTCAAGGAAACGGCCATGCCGCGCCAAGTCACCCCGTGCCGCATCGGATCCATCGACAAATGACCCCGCACCATAGTCGTCGTATCGTCCGCCTCTGAAGCTTGATCCCCGCCCAATAAGTCCCATCGTCGCAGAAGCGCGCGGATACGTTCGAGCAAGACCCGCGGTGAACTTGGTTTTTTCACATAGTCATCTGCCCCCATGCGCAGACCCAACACTTCGTCAATCTCATCCTCTTTTGTGGTGCAAAACATCACCGGAATGGTCGACACTTGCCTCAGCCGTTGCAACACATCCATACCATCAAGGGCGGGCAGCTTGGCTTCCAGCACCAAAATATCAGGCAGCGACTTTGACAAAGCCTCCCAAGCGGAAAGCCCATCGAAATAGCACTCAACTTCGAACCCTTCAGCTTCGAGCATCATGGAGAGCGACATCATGTGACTGCGATCATCATCGACAAGAACTATTCTTGGCATAAGTATCGTCCTCTGATCGGCTCAACATTATAACACTGATACCTGTCACCACTTTCTGTAGTTTTGTTGATCTGTGCAACATGTAACTACGAATCAGCCTGAAACTCCCAGCACTATGATCTGTAATTCGCTTCAATGACGTTAATTTTGCCCAAGTTAAAAAAATTATTGCGCCAAACTGCCACTGATTGCGCTAACGACCCGGCCCGATACTGTTGATGGTCTACCGTGGCATGTTAAAGGCTGTCCGTATGATGCAAGCCTTAGGAGCGATGGCATGACCAATGGACGCGTAAACCCCCAATTCACCCTCGAAGATCAAGGCATCACAGGGCTGGGGACTGTCTATTACAACCTGCTGGAACCCACGCTCATTGAGCAGGCCTTAGAACGCAAAGAAGGTACACTTGGAAAGGGCGGTGCCTTTTTGGTGTCCACCGGCAAATTCACTGGTCGATCTCCAAAAGACAAACATGTGGTCAAAACTGCTTCTGTGGCCGATAGCATTTGGTGGGAAAACAATGCGGCCATGTCTGAAGCGGGTTTTGAGGCGCTCTACGAGGATATGGTTGCGCATATGCAAGGGCGTGATTATTTTGTGCAGGACCTCTTTGGCGGCGCAGATCCTGCCAACCGCCTCGATGTGCGCATGGTGACAGAGCTGGCCTGGCATGGGCTGTTCATTCGCCACATGTTGCGCCGGCCTGACGCAGACGAGCTGGAAGAGTTCACCGCTGATTGGACCGTGATAAATTGCCCCTCCTTCCAAGCCAGCCCTGAGCGCCACAATTGCCGCTCTGAGACGGTCATCGCGATGAATTTCGACCGCCGGATCATCCTTATCGGCGGCACCGAATACGCAGGTGAAAACAAAAAATCTGTCTTCTCATTGCTCAACTATTTACTACCCGAAAAAGGCATTATGCCGATGCATTGCTCGGCCAATCACGCCCCTGGCAACCCAGTGGATACGGCGGTTTTCTTTGGGCTTTCGGGCACCGGGAAAACCACGCTGTCAGCGGAGCCCTCTCGCGTGTTGATTGGCGATGACGAGCATGGGTGGTCTGATCGCGGCACCTTCAATTTTGAAGGCGGATGTTATGCCAAAACCATCAACCTCAGTGCAGAGGCAGAACCAGAGATCTTCGCAACCACCTCGAAATTCGCTACGGTCATTGAGAATATGGTCTATGATCCCGAAACCAAAGAGCTGGATTTCGATGACGACAGCCTGACGGCCAATATGCGCTGTGCCTATCCTTTGGAATACATCTCGAACGCGTCGCCAACAGCCTTGGGCGGGCATCCGAAGAATATCATCATGTTGACCTGTGACAGCTTTGGCGTTTTGCCTCCGATTGCACGGCTGACGCCGGCGCAAGCCATGTATCACTTCTTGTCGGGCTTCACCGCAAAAGTGGCTGGGACCGAACGCGGGGTAACCGAACCGCAGCCGACATTCTCAACCTGCTTTGGCGCCCCCTTCATGCCGCGCCGTCCTGAAATTTATGGCAACCTTCTGCGCGAAAAAATCGCCAAACATGGCGCAACCTGCTGGTTGGTGAATACCGGTTGGACAGGCGGGGCTTATGGAACAGGCAGCCGGATGCCGATCCGTGCCACCCGCTTGTTGCTGAGTGCCGCGCTCGATGGCACTTTGGCCAATGGCACATTCCGAACCGATCCAAATTTTGGCTTTGACGTACCGACCTCAGTGCCGGGTGTCGCAGATCTCTTGCTCGAGCCCAGACGCACATGGGAAGACAAAGACGCCTATGACGCACAGGCCGAAAAGCTCGTCGCCATGTTCAGCGAGAATTTCAAGCAATATTTGCCGCATATTGACGATGACGTGCGTGCGATTGCATTGGGCGGCTAGACGCAAGACGCTTACGGAGCTGCGGGATCAAGGATCACATCACCCCGCGGCGGATCAAATTCAGGCCTGCCACAATCAAAACGCTCAGCGTCGCGATGCGGAACATATTTTGGTTGATGCGATCTTGGATTTGAAACCCGATCCATATGCCCAAACAGGCCGGAGCAATCGCAAAAGCGCCCAGGGCCAATGCCTGGGGCGTGGCGATGCCCGAGCCGAGGTGGCCAAATAACAGCAGCACGGCCCCAAGGCCATAAATCACACCCTGCGCCCGCATTTGTGCCTGCTTCTCTAGGTTATAGCTGGACAAATACATCACTGTTGGCGGTCCCCAAACTCCAGAAATTGCACCGCTAAGGCCGCCAATGACCGCACAGGCAAAGGACAAGCCCAGGCCACTGCGCCCTTGGGGGCTCCAGCCGCTCAGCATCAAACTGGCGAATCCCACAACAAGTACGCCAAGGCACAGAAAGAACAATTCTTGTGACAGAAGCGGAACCAGCTGGGTACTGGCCAAAAGCACCCCGTAACCCAGCCCCAAAAACCAACGATGATCATAGAGCGACTTGAGCGCTGCGGAAAACCCCTGCCGGCCCGCCTGCCAAGCATTGGTCACAAGTGTCGGAAGAATCAACAGGCCTAGCGCCAAATCTGGACCGACGAAAATGGTCATGCCGGTGATGAAAATCATCGGCATCGCGAATCCTACAATTCCTTTTATCATGCCGGCAATCACGGCTGTAACCGCAATCCATAGAAGTAAATCCAAAGGAGCCAGGCTCAGATCATAGGTCATTTGTGCAGCATAACGGCACATGGCTGACACTGCACTGCAATTCGACTGCGACATAATACTTCAAAATTGCATTTTCTTTTGAATGAAAGTTGTGCTGCGGTTGCAAACAACCTAGGTTACATCTTAACCAGTAACGCGCGACCGCAGAAATAGGATGTGAACATGACAGCTCCGGTAATTCTTCCAAATTTGCTCTCCCTCACCGCCGAGGCTCTGCCTGCGGCTGAAGCAATCTGCGAGGCTGCACGCATGCGCCTGCGTGATATGGTGAGTGCGGATGGCAGGGTTCAAAACGCGTTGATTGAAGAACACCAAACCGCAGCGCATGGCTTTGCTTGGCTGGCCACCTATGTGCAAAGTCTCCAGCAGATGCAGATTTGGGCGGAAGCTTTGCAAGCGCAGCAAAAATTCGGCGAGACCGAACAGCTGATTCACCAGATCGCATTTGGAGAATATCTGTGTCAATTGACCGGTGGCATCCCAATGAACCAAACGGAAGTCGTTCGATTACAAGACTTGGGCCTGCCCGCAGAGGCGGCCGCTCCGCTTACAACGGGCGCTGCAGCCCAGCTGGCAAGTGACGGCAATACGCAGGCCGCGCGTTTGCGGCTTGTGACCTTGATGCAGGAATTTGAGGCCAATACGATCCTCGAAGCCTCTGGCCTGGATGAAGAGCTTGAGATGATCCGCGAACAGTTCCGCCGCTACGCGGTCGAAAAGGTCGAACCCTTCGCCCATGAATGGCACCTCAAAGATGAGTTGATCCCAATGGAAGTCATTGATGAATTGGCGGAAATGGGCGTCTTCGGCCTGACCATCCCAGAGGAATATGGGGGCTTTGGCCTGTCAAAAGCCTCGATGTGCGTGGTCAGCGAAGAATTGTCGCGTGGCTATATCGGTGTCGGCTCGCTCGGAACGCGCAGCGAAATTGCCGCGGAACTGATTATCGCCGGCGGTACAGACGCGCAAAAAGAGAAATGGTTGCCCGCATTGGCCAGTGGGGAAAAACTGCCAACTGCGGTGTTCACCGAGCCAAATACAGGATCCGATCTTGGAGCCCTGCGCACCCGCGCCATCAAATCGGGTGACGATTGGAGCGTGACCGGCAATAAAACTTGGATCACCCATGCCACGCGCACGCATGTTATGACCTTACTGGCGCGCACGGATCCAGACACAAAAGATTACAAAGGCCTCTCTATGTTCCTGGCCGAGAAAACACCCGGTAGCGAAGAGGTTCCCTTCCCAAGTGACGGCATGACCGGTGGTGAGATTGAGGTCTTGGGCTATCGCGGTATGAAGGAATATGAGCTGGCCTTTGATGGCTTTGAGGTGAAGGGGGAAAACCTTTTGGGCGGGGAAACCGGCAAAGGGTTTAAGCAGTTGATGGAAACCTTCGAAAGCGCCCGCATTCAGACAGCCGCGCGAGCCGTGGGTGTGGCGCAATCGGCGCTTGATCTGGCCTATCGCTACGCCATGGATCGCAAACAATTTGGCAAATCCCTCATAGCCTTTCCACGGGTGGCCAACAAATTGGCAATGATGGCGGTCGAGATCACGGTGGCGCGGCAGTTGACCTATTTCAGTGCCCTAGAAAAAGATGAGGGCCGCCGCTGCGATATTGAGGCGGGCATGGCCAAACTGCTGGGTGCCCGCGTGGCCTGGTCGGCTGCAGATAATGCGCTGCAAGTCCATGGCGGCAATGGGTTTGCGCTGGAATATAAGATTAGCCGTGTTCTGTGCGATGCGCGGATTTTGAACATCTTTGAAGGCGCCGGGGAAATTCAGGCGCAGGTCATCGCGCGGCGTCTGTTGGGCTAAGACGGCTGCGCATCGCGATTTCCCAGCCGGAATAAAGGCCTCATGCCTGCCTGTAGGCATGAGGCCCCCGCGGGTGCTGATCGCGCTCCATTTCGTTTGAGGCAACACGCCCAGTTCGGCGCACTCAGGCCGTTAGCCTTTTGCAACGCAACGTCACAGCAGCGCGGATTGGTCGCCGGAAAACAGGCCGATGCGCCTTCTAAATATCTAAATTACAACACAAAATAGTGAAAGCTGCGGGCCGGGACAAGCCAAGATCTTGCACAAAAAATTATTGACCAAAAATTCGATGCATGGGACAAATCTGCGCTGAGGCCGCCAGGGTGCTGCGTGGCGAGACACTTCTGGAAAAGCTATGATCTCAATTCTTCTGACACTGGCCTCTGGGCGCGCAGGTAATCAATTGCCAAAGCCCAGTGAGGATTTGCCCATCCCCAATTGCCATCATCGCAGGTCAGCATAATGAGTTTCTTCAGCGAATTAATCTCTACGCTTTTTGACCGCCGCTATCAAAAATTTCTGTCAAAAGAAGCGGAGGCGCGCAGTACGACCGATCTGGCACGCGCTCTTTTGGGCAGTATCGGCGAGGTCTCTGGTGTAACCATGGCCCACACCGTTCTCGATCGTTACGAGGCCATGAGCGCGCGTGAAAAATTGGCATTTTTCGAGTTCATGACTCATGAGCTTGAAATCGACCCCGACGAGGTGATCACCAGCCTTAAAGCCTATAAGGCCGATCCCAACAAAGATACCTATCGAAGCTTCGCCATCGCCAGCGAGCCCAAACGTCAAGAGCTGGCCCGGCGGCTCAATCAGGTGCCTGGGGCGACGGGGCAATTGGTGCAACTGCGCAAGGACCTGCTACAGGTCATCAAAGATCGGCCCGATTTGGGGCCCTTAGATGTGGATCTAAAGCACCTTTTTGCATCTTGGTTCAACCGCGGGTTCCTAGTCTTGCGGCCAATAAATTGGAGCAGCCCCGCGGATATTTTGGAAAAAATTATTGCCTATGAAGCCGTGCATGCCATCGACAGCTGGGATGATTTGCGCCGCCGCCTCAAACCTGAAGATCGGCGTTGCTTTGGATTTTTTCACCCATCCATGCCGAATGAACCATTGATTTTTGTGGAGGTCGCGCTGACGAAAGGCATTCCCAACTCTATCCAAGATCTGCTGACAGATGATCGCGAAGCCATCAGCGCCGGGGATGCCGACACAGCCGTTTTTTATTCTATCTCCAATTGCCAGGCCGGTTTGGCCGGAATTTCCTTTGGCAATTCCTTGATCAAACAAGTGGCCGCAGACTTGGCTCAGGATTTGCCGGGTCTGTCCACATTTGTCACCCTATCACCGATCCCAAGCCTGAACCGGTGGCTGAAACAAGCGGATCTACCCAAGGGGATAGAGACCCAAAGCGCCTCGCTTGCAGCCTATTATCTGCTGGAAGCCAAGACCAAGGATGGCAGCCCATTTGACCCCGTGGCACGGTTTCACCTCGGCAATGGCGCGGGTGTTCATGCGGTGCACACCGATGCAGATACCTCAGCCAACGGTTTGGCACAGTCCAATGGCACGATGGTCAATTACCTTTACGATCTTGGAAAAATTTCTCACAATCACGAACAATTCGTGAAAGATAAAACCGTCGTGGCCTCGGCACCCGTGCGCACGCTGTGCGCCTCTGTGAGGACCAAAATAGCAGGTAAGTAACATGGCCAATCCACTTTATGACGCCTTATTCGGACGCCATTTGGGTCAAACGACTGTCTTTTTGCAGATGCAAGATGGCACGACCCTCACCCATGGCCAGTTTTTGCAGCAAGCGGCGCAATATGCCCATGTCCTAACCAACTTTGGCCTGACCCCCGGTGATCGGGTGGCCGTTCAGATCGAAAAATCTCCGCAATCCTTGGCCATCTATGCCGCCTGCGTGCAAGCGGGCCTAATATTCTTGCCGCTGAACACTGCCTATACAGCCAGTGAGCTGTCATATTTCGTGGAAGACAGCGGCGCTCGGGTGCTCATTTGTGATCCTAAATCCCAAGAGTCCCTGACCCCGCTTGCCCAGACCACTGGCGCGCAGTTGGAAACCATGGATGCCTTGGGAAGCGGCAGTTTTGCCCAGAAGGCTGCGCCGCAGCCCACAGAGTTTTCAACCGTGCCCCGTAAGGCGGAGGATCTGGCCGCCTTCCTCTATACCTCCGGCACAACCGGCAGATCAAAGGGCGCGATGCTGACGCAAAACAACCTTTTATCCAATGCCGAAGCCCTAACGGATCACTGGGCCTTCCCTGCCACGGATGTGCTCTTGCATGCTCTGCCGATATTTCACACCCATGGGCTGTTTGTGGCGACCAATATTGCCCTCTT
>ENA-ORDA01001060-ORDA01001060.1-marine-metagenome-genome-assembly--contig:-NODE-1060-length-24560-cov-3.026917_pt1 | contig 24560 bp, 24 predicted proteins | sample MGYA00237778_ERZ508506 | MGnify/ENA primary metagenome ERZ508506 (study PRJEB26177, sample SAMN06267891) | marine metagenome | isolation source: Monterey Bay, California, USA | place: Pacific... | reverse complement strand
ACGATCGTAAAAACCCTTTCCATAGCCCACTCGATAGCCTTTCAGATCAAAGGCTAAAAGCGGCGTAATTACTAGATCGATCTTATCGTTTTCTATCCAAATAGGATTAATTGGTTCGGTAATATTGTATTTAGCTTGTTTGGTTATGGTATCTGGACTAAATGCTGCATTTCTCATTGTCCCCTCTTCAAAGTTACTCACAGGAACAACAACCTTTATATTATTTTTCCAACAATACTGAACGATTGGTGAAGTATTAATTTCATCCTTTGTATGGATTGGTAAAAAGCAATGGATAAATTTAAGCTCATATTTTTTTATAAGCTCGATTGTGTTTTGAATGAGAAGTGATGAATTTTCTTCAAATTCTGATGATGACAGGTCTTGACGCTTTTTTAAATATATCTTTCTTGCGGTATCTTTTTTCAAAATAATGTAGGAAAGAGAGGGTAACAAGTCAGATTATATAAATTTATTATCATCCCTTATCACCCTCTATATCAAATTCCTCAAATTAAATATTTCTTATTTTAGTTGATCCTTACCCGGTGCGTAAGTTTCTGGTGCCCCTGGGAATGTTTTTGCATGCACATCGGCTGCGAACTGATTTACAGCATCTTTTATTAGCTCTGCCCCATTCATGTATGTCCTGACAAACTTAGGCTTGAAGTCTGTAGAAAAACCTAACATATCTGGAAGAACCAATGCTTGGCCATCCACATCAAGCCCTGCTCCAACACCTACAACTGGGATAGAAACTGCTTTACTAACTGCCGCACCTACATGTTGCGGAACAGCTTCCAAAACGATTGCAATACACCCAAGTTGATCAAGTTTTTTAGCTTCTTCAACGATACTCATTGCACTTTCTTTGGTCTTACCTTGAGCTTTAAATCCACCAATTGCATTGTGGTGAGACGGTGTAAGGCCAATATGTCCAATTGTTGGAATACCGGATTGGGAAAGATGGGCATAAAGCTCTTCGTTTCCATCAACACCTTCTATTTTAAGAGCATTTGCCCCAGCCTTAATTAAGATTTCAACATTATCCAATGAATCCTTTAAACCCTTTCTATTTGCCATGAATGGCATACCAGCGATTAGGAACTTATCTTTTGCTCCTTTTTTTACTGCTCTGGTGTGCATTGCAATTGTTTCCACATCACAGCTCAAAGTATCTTCATGTCCATGTACAACCATATTTAAATCATCACCAATTAAAATTCCATTTATATCTGTATCGTTAAGAATCTTGGCACTCCAGTACTCATGAGAAGTAACAACTACAATTTTTGTTCCTTCTGCTTTTAACTGTTTAAAACTTTCTAATACGCTCATAATCTTTCCCTTAAATTGTTTAAATAAAAAGTGATAATTAAAGTTAAATGACGTCAAATCTTTTATTTGATTGATCGCGATTTAATTATCAGGTTTTAAAACAAGAAGACTTTTGGTCATGATTTGTTTTTTGAAGACTTTTGGTCATGAATTACATTGACCGTAGTTAACAATGGATAATGTTATGTGAACAGTCTTAAATTAAGTATATAGCAATATTTAAGATTCATCAATAGACTAACTTATTGATTATAAATGATATTTTTTTATAAAGTACTTATAAGACCGAAATTACTTTATTTAAAGATGCCTTTTATTCAAGATTTTTTTTAGTTCTTTTTCACTTTTTTTAGGGATAAACATACGGATAAAGTCAGAGGTATATTTTCTTAAAAAATTCTCACGCCTAATCCCAATATAGGTCGTGCTAAGAGGGAATAAATGACTAACATCTCTGCTAACCATTGGATGGTCAGTTGATGCGTCAAAAGCCATTTCAGCAATTAATCCTATGCCCATATTAAGGCTTACATACGTTTTAATGACATCGGCATCAATCGCCGTCAGCATGATATTTGGTTCGATATTCGCATTTTTAAAAACTTCAGAAACAATTGTGCTTCCAGTGAACGCATAGTCATAAGTAATCATCGGGTATGCAGCTAAGTCTTCCAACGTTATCTTCCTTACCTCTGTCAATGGGTGGTTTTTTGGCATCACGACGCAACGATTCCATTGATAACAAGGTATGGTAAGTATATCCTCACTTAAATTAATAGACTCCGTAGCAATACCCACATCGGCCTCACCGTTGATAATTTGATCGGTCACTTGCGACGGATTACCCTGATGGATATTCAAATTAGTTTTTGGATATTTTTTTACAAATTCCTCAACGACCTTTGGGAGTTTATATCTTGCTTGGGTATGGGTTGTAGCAATAGTAAATGTACCTTGATCCTTTTCTATATATTCCTCTGAAATAACTTTTATATTATTTGACTCCTGAAGTATTGTTTCTATAGAACTTAATATTAATTCCCCTGGCTCAGTCAAATTAACAAGTCTCTTACCATTTCTTTGGAAAATTTTTATACCAATCTCGTCCTCTAGAAGCTTAATCTGCTTACTTACCCCAGGTTGAGAAGTGTTCAAAACCTCTGATGCTTTTGAGATATTGAATTCAGATTGAACAATTTGAAAAATGCATCTAAGTTGTTGTAATTTCATATACTAAAAAGTTATATAAATAGAATATATTATTATTTAATAGTATATTAAAAACTGTTATATTGCATGAAATTTTATAAATTTCTTTCAATCTATTTATCGTGATTTTTGAATATATTATTTCTGGCTTTGCAATTGGAGCACTAGTGGGGCTTACTGGTGTTGGTGGTGGATCACTCATGACGCCATTACTTGTATTATTTTTTAAATTTCCAACTGCAGTTGCTGTTGGAACAGATCTTTTATATGCGGCTATTACTAAATCTGCAGGAGCTGTATCTCACCATAAACTAGGTCATGTTGATTGGCAAATTGTTAGGAATTTACTCCTTGGCAGTTTACCCTCATCTTTCTTAGTAACCCATTACCTTAAGGATATTGACCTTTACTCACTGCAAAATGTTGAAATGATAAACATAACACTTGGAATAGCGCTTATTTTAACTTCAATTGCTGTTTTATTTCAGCCAATAATTATTAAAAAATCCGTAAAGCAGAAATTAAAAACAAGCCTAAATATAAATGTCCTTACCATACTGTTGGGAATTTTTTTGGGAGTCGTTGTTACATTGACTTCAGTGGGCGCCGGTGCAATTGGAGTCACTGCTTTGCTTTTACTCTATCCTAAAATACAACTTAGGAAAATTATTGGAACTGATATCGCCCATGCTGTACCATTGACCCTCTTCGCAGGTATCGGCCATTATAATTTAGGTACAGTAGATATAAATTTATTAATAGCCCTTTTAATTGGGTCTGTTCCCGGCGTACTATTCGGCAGTAAACTGAGTGTAAGAATAGATGAAAAATTCTTAAGGTTCATATTGGTTATAATTCTATTTATTGTAGGTGTGCAATTAATGTTTAAGGCAAATTATGTATAAGTACGATTCATTAGATCAAACACTCGTAAATGAGAGAGTAACTCAATACGAGGGACAACTCGCACGCTTTTTAAATAAAGAATTAAGCGAGGAGGAGTTTAGGCCGCTTAGGCTTCAAAATGGTCTTTACATCCAAAGGCACGCCCCCATGCTTAGAGTGGCGATACCATATGGCTTATTATCTTCAGCTCAACTAACAAAGCTTGCTGATATCGCAGATAAGTATGACCGCGGTTATGGTCATTTTAGTACTCGACAAAATATTCAATTTAATTGGCCGAAGCTAGAAGACACGCCTAAAATTTTAAGAGAACTTGCCACCGTTGAAATGCATGCAATTCAAACTTCTGGAAACTGCATCAGGAACATTACCACTGATCAATTTGCAGGGGTTACACCCGATGAAATCATTGATCCCCGTTACTTAGCAGAAATTATAAGGCAATGGAGCACCTTTCATCCTGAGTTTGCTCTTCTACCAAGAAAATTTAAAATTGCGGTCACAGGTTCGTCAAAAGATCGTGCGATCGTTCAGGCACACGATATTGGACTTGAAGTTTTCACTGACAAAAATAATGAAATGGCGATCAAGGTATGGGTTGGTGGTGGTCTAGGCCGCACGCCTATTTTAGGATCCGTTATCAGGGAAAATTTATCTTGGAAACATATACTCACTTATTGTGAGGCAATTCTTCGTGTCTATAATCTTTATGGACGAAGAGATAACATGTACAAAGCAAGAATTAAAATCTTGGTTAAGGCTCTTGGTATTGAAAAATTTAAACAGTTAGTTGATAAGGAATGGGCCACAATTAAAAATGGCCCAAATACGATAGATAGCAAAGAAATTAATCGAATTAAGGCCTTCTTCTCTGAGCCAATCTATAAGACTGATAAAAAAGATGATCTTAAAAAACACACTACAAATAAATCTTTTACTCAGTGGTTATTGAGGTGTACGCATAGCCACAAAAAAGAAGGTTATAGATCGGTGACTTTATCACTCAAAAGCAATGAGCAGGCACCTGGAGATGCGACATCAGACCAAATGAGAGCGGTTGCTTCGCTGGCAGACCAATATAGCTTTGGTGAGATTCGTGTCTCTCATGAACAAAATCTTATCTTGTCGGATGTTTCGGAAGATAATCTTTTTGAGCTTTGGGAAAAAGCAAAAGTTAAGAAATTAGCAACCCCTAATATTGGTTTACTCACTGATATTATTTGCTGTCCTGGTGGTGACTTTTGTTCACTCGCAAATGCTAAAAGTATTCCAATAGCAAAATCTATTCAAGATATCTTCGATGATATGGACTACCTTCACGATATAGGCGATATAAATTTAAATATTTCCGGGTGCATGAATGCTTGTGGCCACCACCATGTTGGACATATTGGTATTTTAGGAGTCGATAAAGATGGAAGTGAATGGTACCAGTTGACCTTAGGCGGGAATCAAGGAAATTTTGCAAGTATCGGTAAAGTGATAGGGCCCTCTTTCTCAGAAGAAGAAATGCCAAAAGTCATAAAAAAAATTATTAATACCTATGTTAAAAATCGTCATCCGGATGAAGTCTTCATTGATTGCGTTTCGCGAATTGGCCTTGAGCCATTTAAAGAAGAGGTTTACGGGAAAAAGGGAAAGAGTGTATGAGCTCACAATTAATTAAAGATAACAGCATCGTAGATGATGATTGGAGGCAAATAATGCCACCAGAGGCTGAGATAGAGGTTAAAAAACAGGCAGGCAAGGTTGTAATTTTCAAACTCACTGGGGAAGACTCATTAACAAGTGAGCAAATTGAAAAAACGACAATTCCTAAAGAAGGAAAACTATTACTCCCAGTTAAGGTTTTTTTGCATCATCAAGATAATTTAAAGAGCAGAATATCAAACCAGGAAATCGGAATCTGGATCGAAACACATGAAGAAATTGATAGCTTTATAAATCAAATTGAAGATATGAATAACTTACCTTGCATTGCAGTAAGCACAAAAAAATTCGCAGACGGTAGAATTTTTTCATTAGGCAATCTGTTGAGGATGAAATATAAATATAAAAATGAACTAAGGGCTATTGGAGATGTATTAAGGGACCAGCTATTCTTCCTTAAGAGATCAGGTTTTAATAGCTTTCTAATTAGAAAAGATAAGGATGCCAAAGACGCATTATTAGGCCTGAGTGATTTCACCACTCCTTATCAGGGTGCCGTTGATCAAACAGAACCGGCATGGAAAATAATTAACAGAAATTAAATTTTACGATGGATAACTTAGTACAAATTAATAAAGAATTTGATAAAAAAACACCTGAAGAGATTGTGGAGTGGGCATTTGCAGAAACAAAAAACCCTATCCTAACAACAAACTTTAGACCTTACGAGGTTGCGATTCTCCATCTTTGCACAAAGCTCATGCCAAAATTAAAGATAGTTTGGTGTGACTCCGGCTATAACACCAAGGCTACCTATCTATATGCAGAAAAAATTATTGCTGAACTAAGTTTAAACATAAAACTATTCACTCCACTGCATACCTCAGCATTTAGAGAGGCTGTGATGGGTGAAATGCCTGAAATAGATGATCCTCGCCATGAAGTATTTACAGAGCAAGTAAAACTTGAACCATTCAGGAGAGCGATGGCAGAAATTCAACCTGATTTATGGATTACAAACTTAAGAAAAGGGCAAACAGCATTTCGTGACGGATTAGATATTATTAATAAAACTGAATCTGGTTTATTAAAAATAAGTCCCTTCTACAACTGGACAGATAAAGACCTGGATACTTATATGGAAAAATATAAATTAGTGAATGAATATGACTACTTTGACCCAACAAAGGTGGATGAAAAACGTGAATGTGGCCTCCATAATAGAGAAGGTAAGTGATGAAAAATAAATTAAGTCACCTTGACTGGCTAGAATCGGAAGCAATCCACATAATGAGAGAGGTGGCGGGCCAATGCTCAAACCCTGTTTTACTTTTCTCAGGCGGCAAGGATTCCTTATGCCTTCTCAGAATTGCTGAGAAAGCTTTTAGGCCTGGTCGCTTCCCATTCCCGCTTATGCATATTGATACAGGCCATAACTATCCTGAAGTAATTAACTTCCGTGATAAAAAAACTAAAGAGCTGGGTGAGAGATTAATAGTGGCATCATTAGAAGATTCTATGAAGAAAGGCACGATCGTCTTAAAGACACCCAATGAGCCAAGGAATAAATATCAATCAATTACTTTGCTAGAAGCTATTGAGGAAAATGAATTTGACTGCTGCATTGGTGGAGCCAGGAGAGACGAAGAAAAAGCGAGAGCAAAAGAAAGAATTATGAGTTTTCGTGATGAATTTGGTCAGTGGGATCCAAAAAATCAACGCCCAGAATTATGGAATTTATATAATGCGAAGGTGCACAAAGGTGAAAATATTAGGGCCTTTCCTATTTCTAATTGGACCGAGATGGATGTCTGGCAGTACATAGAAAGGGAAAATTTAGAGCTTCCAAGTATCTACTTTGCTCACAAGAGAGATATTGTAAAAAGAAATGGGGCAATTGTCCCTATCACTGATGTTACTCCCCCTACCCCTGATGAAAAAATAGAGAATATGATGGTTCGATTTAGAACTGTTGGTGATATTACTTGTACAGCACCGGTCGCAAGCTCCGCAGATTCAATCGAAAAAATAATTATGGAAACCGCTTCAACGTTGATTACAGAAAGGGGTGAAACTCGGTTAGATGATCAAGTATCAGAGGCCTCTATGGAGCAAAGAAAAAAAGAAGGTTATTTTTAATGAATGATATGAATAAAAACAATACGGTTTTAAGGTTCATGACGTGTGGCAGCGTTGATGATGGAAAAAGTACACTAATAGGAAGGCTTCTATATGATACGAAAACTATCCTCACCGATACTTTGAGCCAAATTGAAAAAACCTCAAAGAAAAAAGGTATGACAGCACTAGATTTATCCTTAATCACAGATGGACTTCAAGCTGAAAGAGAGCAAGGAATAACTATTGATGTGGCCTATCGATATTTTAGTACCGGATCGAGAAAATATATCATTGCTGATGCACCTGGCCATGAGCAATACACAAGAAATATGGTTACTGCTGCCTCGACTGCTCAACTTGCGATTATCCTCGTTGATGCCAGAAAAGGGATGTTGACACAAACAAGACGCCATTCTTACTTAACAAAGCTTGTTGGGATTAAACATATCATCGTTGCGGTCAATAAGATGGATTTAGTTAATTATGATGAAAATGAATATCAAACTATATGTGAAGAATACAATTCCTTTGCATCTGCTATTAAATTAAATCAGCCAGAAGTAAACATAAGCTTTATCCCCATGTCAGCTTTAAATGGCGATATGATTGTTGATAGAGGAGATTCCTTAAGTTGGTATAAAGGGGCAACGCTCTTAGAAACACTTGAAAATATTGACGCCACAGAAGAAACAAAAAATTCACAGTTACGATTCCCTATTCAGCTTGTTTGCCGACCCAGAGATTCGGCTAATGAAGAACTGCATGACTTTAGAGCCTTTATGGGAAAAATCGAGTCAGGCTCATTAAAAGTAAACGATAAAATAAAAGTGCTCCCATCAAGCCATGAATCAACCATCAAAGAGATTCGTATTGGAGAGGAGCTTATTTCTGAAGCAACCTATGAGCAGTCTGTAACCGTATCACTTAATGATGAAATTGATATTTCCAGGGGAGATATGATTGTTCAAAAAGATGATAGCTTAACAAGCACTAAAAATTTTACAGCGAACGTTTGTTGGTTATCTGAATCAGATATGAATATTAATAGAACCTATTTGATTATGCATACCACTAGATTATCTAAAGCAAAAATTTCAAGTATTAATAACAAAATTAATATAAATACATTGGATACTGAACAAGCTACTGAGCTTAAAACGAATGATATTGCTAATATTAATTTCAAATTAGCCCAACCCTTAATTGTTGATCAGTATTCACAAAATAGAAGTACCGGTGCATTCATCATCATCGATGAGACTACCTACCATACGGTTGGTGCCGGCATGATTGAAACCGTAGAATAATATTACAAAATAATTTAAAATTCACTTTTTAAAGGATATGAAAAATGACGTACGTAGTAACACAAAGTTGTATTAAGTGTAAATATACAGACTGTGTCGATGTCTGCCCCGTAGACTGCTTTGTTGAGGGACCTAATTTCTTGGCTATTGACCCTGAAGAGTGCATCGATTGCACATTATGCGTGGCTGAGTGCCCTGTTGAGGCAATCTATGCCGATGATGATGTGCCTGAGGACCAACAAGAATTTATTGAAATCAATGAACGATTATCTAAGGTATGGCCAATCATTACTTCAAGAAAAGATCCATTACCTGAAGCTGAGGAATTTTCTACAAGAACTGACAAGCGTCCACTATTAATAGAGAGTGCGGAGTAAGAAAATTTGCTATTGATTAAAAAAAATTATTTTAGTATTGTTTTTTTGTTCTTGATTTCTTGTGGCGGTGCAAAATTTGTTCAGGAGTCACCTGGTTCCGAGGATATTAATTTAGTCACAAGTATTGATCAAAATCAATGCGAGTACAAAGGTGAAGTAAAAGATAAGGTAAAAGGATATTCAGATGACTTTCTTGGCACTTCGGAAAAAAACTTAATTCAATTGGGTAAAAATGCGGCAGTTGAAAAAAAAGGTAACACCATTATAATGTCTAATTATATCCAACATAGAGGAACACAGTCAGCTTTGTTCAAGATCTATGCTTGTAGATAGAAATTTAAACTTTGGAGGATTGTATGTTTAATAACAAAATTATTATAGCTGTTATGGCAATACCTCTTTTAACTGCCTGTAGTAAATCATTAGTGAAAGTAGAGCCTGGTTCAGAGAACGTAACTGTAGCTAACTCAATTAACCAAGATAGCTGCACTCTAAAAGCTCATGTAAAAGTAAGAATGACAGGTTATGCGGAACGAAGAGATGATTACACTGAGCAAGATGACATTCGACTAGCTAAAAATGCAGCTGTTGAACAAGGTGGGAATACAATATATAGGATTGACCATCCTGAAGATGGTAAGGGAACACAATCAGCTGTTTATCAAATCTACAACTGTAGTTAATAATTTTTAGAGCTTACTTCGATAAGCCCAAAGACTTGTTCGGGTTATGCAAAATAACCCGAATATCAATATAAGAAATAATCCTAACGATAAGCCAAATGTTGAGAACCAACAAATTGGTACGATTACGCCTGCCACTGCAGACGAAAAAAACATTTGCATAAAAGCTTGGCCTGATGCCGCCGTACCTCTCGCTTTTGGAAAACAATCAAGCGCAGCAATTGAGATAATTGGCATAATTGAAGCCATACCAATGTTGTAAAGAGCTATGAAGCCTATATTAAATATCGGGTTATTATCAAAAAAATAACAATATATTAAATTTGATAGCGCTATTAAAAGCATCCAAAAATAACCAAACCTTGTCACTCTAGATGGATTGATTACGCCTGCTGTTTTTTTGGCAATAAATGAACCTATGATCATGCCGCAGACCGTAGGGACAAAAAGGTATGCAAACTGTTTTTCAGTAAAGCCTAACAAATCAATCAAGAATATTGGGCTTGCTAGCACATATAAAAAAAAGGCTGAAAAATTTGCTGAGAGAGATAGTATCAGAAGTAAAAATTCCTTATCTTTAAATATTCTTCGATAGCGAGTTGCAATTAATTTTAGGCTAAATGGAAGTCTGTCTTTTAAAAGCATAGTCTCAGGCAATACCCTTGAGCTAAAGTAGATAGCAATTGCTGCATAAAGAGCGAGAAAGATAAATATACTTTGCCATCCATAATCAAGTAAAAAACCTCCAAAAATGGGTGCTACAGCAGGGGCAATGCCAAATATTATCTGAATAGTTGCCATAACCCTCTGCGCTTGAGCTCCTTCATATAGATCACGCACCATTGCACGGGCAACGACATTCCCTGCACCCCCTCCAATTCCCTGAAGAGCCCTAAAAAACCATAATTGTTCTACCGAAGTAGCTACAGCACAGCCAATAGAGGCAAAAAAGAATAAAGCCAGACCCCATTTGATGGTCATAATCCGACCAATTGAATCAGATATTGCACCATGAAATAAAGTCATGATGGTGTAAGGGATGAGATAAAAGGTCAAGCTTTGTTGAACATAAGCAGGTGTTGATGATAAATCAGTTGCGATTATATGAAAGCCGGGTAAATATGTATCAATTGCAAACGGAGCGAGGCTTGCTAATACAGCAAGTGCAATGACTTTTGGGTTAAGAAAGAGATTCATGCCTTTAATTATAGATTAATTAAGGTAGAGCATGGAATTTTGCTAATCTCTCTTTTTCCTCTCCTTCAGAAATTTTCTTAGAATTTTTGTTTGACCTAAACATTATCGGTTTGGCTTCAAGACCAGGATTTTCAGTATCTTTTATTGCCTGATCTATTAAATGACGATTTGGTGACTTTGAACAAACTGGATCAGCACTCTCGGCATCACCAGCCAAAAGCATTGCCTGACACCTACAACCGCCTAAATCATTTTCTTTTTCAGAGCATGATCTGCAAGGCTCCTTCATCCAATCAGTTCCCCGAAATTTATTAAAGGCAGGTGAATCATACCAAATCTGTTTTACATCTGTATTTCTTACGTTAGGAAATTCTAAATTAGGGATTACCCTCGCTGAATGACATGGCAATACATCCCCATTGGCAGTAACAATCATGAATACCTCTCCCCAACCATTCATACATTTTTTTGGTCGATCATCATAATAGTCTGGCACCACAAAGAATATTTTCATTTTGTTGCCAATACGTTCTCTGAATTCATTTGTCACTTTTTCTGCATGAAGTACTTGTTCTTTTTTTGGCATTAGCTGATCTCTATTTACCAATGACCAGCCATAATATTGGGTGTTTGCTAACTCAATATAATCAGCTCCTAAACCCTCAGCCATTTCTAAAATCTCTTTAATATGATCAATATTATATCTATGCAAAACGACGTTTAGGACCATCGGGTAACCTCTATCTTTAATCATCGCTGCTATTTTTTGCTTTAATTTAAAAGTTTTCGTATTGGTTATGAAATTATTTATCTCTTCGGTGATGTCATGCATTGATAATTGAATATGATCAAGACCTCCATCCTTTAACGCATCGATTCTTTTTTCATTCATTCCAGCGCCAGAGGTTATTAAGTTACTGTAGTAACCAAGCGAACTCGCTTCAGTTACAATTTCTTCAATATCTTTTCTTAATAGAGGTTCACCTCCCGAAATTCCAAGCTGTGCTGCGCCCAAATCTCTTGCTTGCCTTAAAACCTTAATCCAAGATTCCGTGTCTAGCTCATTTTGAGTATGCTTATCAAAATCTGTAGGGTTATAACAAAAAGCACATTGAAGTGGGCACTGATAGGTTATTTCAGCCAACAACCAAAGTGGTTGCGTTGCTGTTGTATTGCTTGAAACTCCATTATTTTTTTCAGCCATTTTTAACCTCTTAGTTAGTCTTTTCTATCCATGCTTTCTCAAGAGCCATCTCAATCATACCAATAATGTCCTTATCGATACCATCGGCATCTGGAAATTTTTTAGTTAGCGCTTCAGTGATTTTTTCAACAGAAAGGTTATCGTTAACCAAATTTAAAACTTCGCCCGCACCACCATTTAACTTAACCATACCCTCTGGAAATAAAATAACGTAGCAATCTTGAGCTTTTTCCCACTGAAATCTGTGATGTGGAGCAATTTTATAAATATCTTCTGGTTTGATTGTCATTTTATTTAGGTTGCCTCATATAATCACGATCATCAACTTTGATACTTGATGATGCTAACATAATTGAATCTGCAATAACCCATAGAACGTTAATTTTGAATTGCAGTATGTCCAGTGCTTTTTCTTGCATTTCCTTTGATGTACTAAAATAATCTAACGTAACCCCAAGCCCATGCTCGACATCTCTTCGAGCCTCAGTTAATCTTTTTTTAAAGTAACTCAAGCCTGATTCATCAATCCATGGGTACATTTCAGGCCACGAACTAATCCTTTGTTGATGTATGTGGGGGGCAAATAATTCGGTCAATGATGAACAAACAGATTCTTGCCATGTTCTTTGTTTCGCAAAGTTGATGTATGCATCCACAGCAAATTTAACACCTGGGCTAACTCCCTCTAGAGATGTTACCTGTTCTCTTTCCAAACCAACCGCGCGCCCTAAATTTATCCATGCCTCAATTCCTCCCTCAGCATCACCTTCACCGTCATGATCTAGAATTCTGACTATCCACTCTTTCCTTATCTCTTTCACTGGGCAATTTGATAAAATTGCTGCGTCCTTCAACGGAATACTTATTTGATAGTAGAACCTGTTCATCACCCAACTTTGCAGCTGTTCTTTTGATAATTTACCCTCATACATCATCACATGGAATGGATGATAAATATGATAGCCCTTTCCTTTCTGTCTTAACTTATCTTCAAACTCTTTTCTTGTCCAAGGTGCTGACATTTATATTCCCTTTATAAAATTATATCCATCCCATCGTAAGAAACTTCGATTCCATTTGCCTCTAAAAGTTTACGCTCATCAGAATCTTCTCTTAAAATTGGATTTGTATTGTTAATATGGATTAAAATTTTTCTAGGCTTTTTCAGAGAGTTAAGTGTCTCCATTATTCCGCCCTTACTCGATTGATCGAGATGACCCATTTCACTGGCTTTTTTATTATTAATTCCATGCTTTGACATTTCATCGTCCGTCCAGACTGTCCCATCAATAAGCACAACATCTGCATTTTTCATGTAATCCAATACATGGTCTTCAATGACACCGAGTCCTGGAGCATAAAAAAGGTTTTTACCTTTTTGCGTATCTTCTATTTTATATCCAACATTATCGCCTGGTACCGTATTATGCCTATGTGGTGAATATGGTGGCGCTTCACTCTTTAATGGAACTGCAGTGAAAATAAGATTATCTGCCTTAGGAATTGTGTAGCTACTTTGATCGGTTTGGACCTCATGCCAGTTAATGCCCCTGAAATGTTCAAGGATATTAAATATAGGAAAGCCTGTTGTCATATCCTCATAAACTTCCTTGGTGCAGTAGATATCCCAAGGTTTATCATGCTCTCTTAGGATTAATAGCCCTGTTGTATGATCAATCTGTCCATCGGTGATAACAATTGATGTTATTCCTGTATCTCTAATTTTTCTTGCTGGTTGAAGTGGTGGGAATGATTCTATTTGAGCTCTAATATCTGGTGAGGCATTAAATAAAATCCAATCTTCATTATTAGAACTTACTGTTATAGAAGATTGATTTCTTGCCTTAAGGCATGGATTTTTTTTTCGTAGTCCAGCGCAGTTTTCGCAATTACAGTTCCATTGAGGGAACCCGCCACCAGCTCCTGAACCTAAAACACGGATATGCATTGTTTTCCAATCATTAAAATTTATTATGATGAATCATGGATGAGAAATTAATCCATAGACAGGGGAAAATGTCTAAAAAAAACTCATGGATATCATGAGTTACTTAGCTATATCTCTACCTAAAATATTGGCAATAGCGCTAAGTTCTTTCATTAGTTTTTGTAATTCTGTTGGCGTTATTGCTTGGTCAGCATCGCACCATGCCTCACTTGGTGTAGGGTGCATTTCAACAAGTAATCCATCTGCTCCAGCAGCTATTCCTGCCCTAGATAAAGCAGCAACCATCCAGGCCTTTCCGCCCGCATGTGAGGGATCTATAATCACAGGAAGGTGAGTTTCTTTCTTAAGCACAGGTATCGCAGTCACATCTAAAACATTTCTATAGTACGTTTCAAAAGTCCTGATACCCCGCTCACAAAATATAATATTATGGTTTCCGCCTGAGGCAATATATTCGGCAGCCATAAGCCATTCAGATATTGTGGCAGACATGCCTCTTTTTAATATAACAGGCACTTTTAACCTTCCAACTTCTCGTAATAATTCGAAGTTTTGCATGCTCCGTGTTCCAATCTGGATCACGTCAACCTTTTGCTCTAAAAATTTATCTAGGTGTCTGACATCTAGAAGCTCAGTAACTATAGGTAAACCTGCATTATCTGCAGCTTCTCGAAACATCTCTAAGCCTTCAAATCCAGTCCCCTGAAAACTATAAGGACTTGTTCTTGGTTTGAATGCCCCGCCTCTCATAATCTTAACCCCCGCCGCTTTTACACCTTCAGCTGCATTTTTCATTTGATCAGGAGTCTCTACAGAACAAGGGCCCGAAATAACTTGTATATTTTTTCCACCAATTGGGTGCCCATTAATATCAATAACAGTATCTTCAGGATGCCACTCTCTTGCCACTATTTTGTATGGCTTAACTATTCTAAGGGCCTGCTCTACACCGGGAAGGTTATCTAGAAGTTTTGGGTCTAAGAGTCTCTCATCACCAACAGCACCAATGACCGTTTTTTCTGTACCCTTAGAGATGCTTGCGTCTAAGCCCTTCTCTTTTATCCTTGAGACAACGAAACTTATTTCTTCGTCCGTTGCTGAGTTGTTCATCACAATAATCATAATTATCCTATTACGTAAAACTCTTTAAATATTTAATAAAAGTATTATTTTCGTCTTTAAGGCCTATGCTCACCCTCAACCATGAGGGCATCTCATAGTTTTGAATAGGTCTCACAATAACGCCATTTTTCAACAAATGCTGATAATACATCATTGCTTTTGTTTCGTCTCCTAAATTAAAACTAATAAAATTTCCATACGAGGGTATATATTCAATTTTAAGCTCATTAAATACCTCTTCTAGCTGCAATCTTCCTTGGTCATTAATAAGTCTACTTTTGATAATAAAGTCATCATCATCAAGAGAGGCTATTGCAGCAGTTTGAGCAATACTATTTACATTGAAGGGCTGCCTAACCCTATTCATTAAATTAATAACTTTTTTACTTCCAACACCATAACCAATTCTTAACCCAGCCAAGCCATGCGCTTTAGAAAAACTTCGGGATATTAATAAGTTTTTATATTCTGCAAGCCAGTTGAAAGCAATTGATTTGTGTTCATCTCTTAGGTATTCATCATAGGCCTCATCAAGGACAATCAAAATATGCTTGGGGACCTTAGATAAAAAAGCTGATATTTTTGATTTTTCAATTAGATTTCCCGTAGGGTTATTTGGATTGGCAATAAAGATTAGTTTTGTCTTCTCTGAAATGAGCTTTAGGAATTCATCTAAGTTATGACCAAAATCCTCCAGTGGCCTTGCTTTAACGCCAATTCCACCAACAGCTTTCGTTACTATCTCATAGACAGCAAACGCATGTTTTGAGTATATAACTTCATCTCCTGGTGAGATAAAAGTTCTTGCTGCAAGCTCAAGGACATCATTAGAACCATTGCCTAATATAATTTGGTCGGAATTTAGTGAAAATTTATTGCACAAAGCTAGTTTCAAATAATATCCATTTCCATCTGGATATCTATGAGTTTCATTAACACTTTCATCAATTGCAAGCTTAGCTTTTGGGCTTACCCCGAGAGGATTTTCATTTGAAGCGAGCTTTACAATTTTATGTGGAGGTATTCCAAGCTCCCTTGAAACTTCCTTAATTGGTCTCCCGCCTTCATAGGGCTCCAATTCAGCAATATATTTTGGAGTGGTTATAGCCATAGATAATTAAGATTTAATTTTTTGGATAAGAACCTAAAAATTTCATGAACGAAGATTTTTTTTCAATATCCTTGAGGCATAATTTAATTTTAGAATCATCCCTGTGTCCTTCAATATCGATAAAAAAAACATATTCCCACATACCAATCCTTGAAGGTCTAGATTCTAACTTAGTTAAACTAACTTTTCTTGAGGCGAATGGTTGGATTAAATCAACAATCGCACCCGGTTTATTTTTTGTAGCAACCACTATTGATGTCTTATCATTGCCTGATGGTGAAATCTCTTGGTCAGATAGAATTAAGAATCTTGTGGTATTGTTTGGTTCATCTTCAATATGATTTTGTAGTATATTAAGTTTGAATATACTGGCTGCCCTAGCACTCGCAATAGCAGCAGAATGCTTCTCTTTTGATGCAATTTTTGCACCCTCAGCATTACTTAAAACTGTAATTTTCTCAGCGTTAGGAAGGTTGTTGGTTATCCAGTCATGACATTGAGCTAGTGATTGACCATGGGCATATATGCTTGTTATTTTTTTTAAATCCTTAGATTTTGATATTAAGCAGTGATGAACAGGTAATGTTATCTCTCCACAAATTTTCAAGTCTTTCATCAACAATAAATCAAGCGTTCGGCTAATGCCGCCCTCCGTCGAATTCTCAATAGGAACAACACCATATTGTACTTTTTCTGACTGAACATTATTAAACACCTCATCAATACTATTGGTGGGTATTGATTTTACATTCTCACCAAAATGTTTAATCGTTGCTTCTTCACTAAACGTGCCTGATGGACCTAGAAATGAAATAGCTAATTTTTTTTCTAATGCTCTGCAATTTGAAATAATTGCTTTATAAATATTTGTGACGCTATCATTTGAAAGTGGCCCTTTATTTTCCTTAATAAGCTTTGTTATAACCTGAGCTTCCCTTTCTGGTTTATAAATTACACCATCATCTTTTAGGAGTCCTATTTCTTTTGCTAACAGCCCCCTATTAGATATAAGCCCTAATAGCTTTTTATCTATATCGTCAATGTTTTTTCTTAATTTATCTAATTTTTTTGTCATGTTTTATATTTCTTAAAATCTTTCATAAATTCAACTAAACATTCTACCCCATCAAATGGCATAGCATTGTATAAAGAAGCTCTTAAGCCACCTACCAACCTATGCCCTTTTAGTGCATAAAGGCCCTCTTGCTCTGCTTTCTCAACAAAAATTTTCGTTAGATCATCATTAGCTAACTTAAATGGTATGTTCATTCTAGATCTATTTTTAATCTCAATATCATTAGTATAAAAATCATCTTCATCGATGTAATCATAAAGATACTTAGATTTTTTTTTATTTAACTTTTCCATTTCCCCTAAACCACCTAATTTTAAAATCCATTCAAAAACCAAGCCCGCCATATAAATGCTAAATGTAGAGGGTGTATTTATCATTGAGTTATTCTCCGATTGAATTTTCCAATTAAATGTGGAAGGAGTTTTTTTATCTGCATATGTCAGCAAATCTTCTCTCACAATGACAATGGTTAAACCAGATGGCCCAATATTTTTTTGAGCTCCTGCATATATCACTCCATAATCATTTACGTTGATTGGTCTCGATAAAATCGTTGAAGACATATCACATACCAATGGTACTTTTGGTAATTTAATTGAATCAAAATACTCAGCGCCATGTATTGTTTCATTTTGACAAAAGTGCACATAAGCATCATCTTTATCAAAACTCCAAGAATCAACGTTTGGTATTTTTTTAAAATTACTTGACTCTGATGAAGCAGCCAACTTTATCGCTCCAAAGGGTTGGGCGTCCTTATAAGAGCGGTTTGACCAATATCCTGATACTACATAGCTTGCAGACAGATTATTTAGCAAGTTCATCGGGACCATGAAGTTTTGTGTAATAGCCCCACCCTGTAAGAAAAGTACTTTATAGTTGTTCGGTATGTTGAGTATTGTTCTTAAATTTGTCTCTGCTTTCTCAACAATAGGAAGGTATTCTTTACTTCTGTGTGACATTTCCATCACGGAAATCCCAGTATTGTTTAAATTTAAAAATTCTTGTTGAGCTTTTAGCATCACCTCCTTGGGAAGCATCGCTGGACCAGCAGAAAAATTATATTGGTAACTCATCTTGATTCATGTCTATTTGTTCAGGCTCAACTATCTTGGCAAGCCCCGAAAGCTTCTCATCTTTTGTTAAGTTTATTAAAGTTACACCTTGTGTCGCTCTTCCTAGCTCTCTAATTTCTGAGACACGGGTTCTAATTAATACCCCTCCAGTGGTAATTAACATGATTTCATCGGAATCACCAACTAATCTTGCAGCAACTACTATGCCATTTCTATCACTTACCTGAATTGCTTTAACACCTTGTGTACCTCTCCCCGACTTTCTAAAATCAGATAAGACTGTTCTCTTACCATAGCCATTTTCTGTTGCAACTAACACAGATTCATCTTCCGAGGACGCAATGAGAAGTGAAAGAGCTTGATTTTCATCTGGAATCTTCATGCCTCTTACACCTCTTGCATTTCTCCCCATACTTCTAACACCATTTTCATCAAACCATACTGCCTTACCACCATTGGAGACAAGGACGATATCATTTTCCCCATTGGTAATTTCAGCGCCAATTAAATAATCTCCATTATCAAGCTTGATTGCGATGATCCCGTTCTTTCTAGGATTCGAAAAATCAGAGAGAGGTGTTTTCTTGACAGTGCCCTTAGAAGTTGCCATAAAAATAAACTTATCATCAACAAAGTCTTTGACTACCAATGTTGCATTTATTTTTTCTCCAGGCATTAAGGGGAACAAGTTTACAATTGGCTTACCTTTACTTACCCTGCTTCCCTGAGGCACTTCATATACTTTTAACCAATAAACCTGACCTCTGCTTGAGAAGCATAAAATATTGTCGTGGGTATTAGCAACAAACATCTGCTCAATGAAGTCATCTTCTTTTGCAGTCATTGCCTGCTTTCCTCGCCCACCTCTTCGCTGAGCTCGATATTCATCAAGCACTTGGGCTTTTATATAACCTGTATTAGATATAGTAACAACTAAGTCTTGAGGTGTAATTAGGTCTTCGATTGATAAATCAAATGCATCCTCAATAATCTCACTCCTTCTATCATCACCATATTGAGCTTTAATTTCATCAAGTTCTGTTTCAATTATCTTAGTAACTCTCTCAGCATTTCCTAATATATCTAAAAGGTCACTTATTACTTCAAGAATATTTTTATATTCACTAACAATTTTTTCTTGCTCAAGCCCTGTTAGCCTTTGTAATCTTAACTGGAGTATTTCTTGAGCTTGGTTATCAGAGAGTTTGTAACCTTTTTCTGTAAGGCCAAATTTATCAGATAAACCATCAGGCTTTGAGAGGCCTGTTGAAGTTTTTTGAAGCATGCCCTCAACTACAGTTGATTTCCATGTTTGCTTCATTAATTCAATTTTTGCCTCTGGAGGCGTCTTTGCGGATTTAATAATTTTAATCATTTCATCGACATTTTCTAACGCCACTGCCAGACCTTCCAAAACATGCCCTCTATCTCTAGCCTTTTTTAGGTCATAAACAGTTCTTCGTGTAATAACTTCTCTTCTATGCCTAAGAAAGGCATCTAGAATTTCTTTTAGATTTAGAAGTTTTGGCTGTCCATCTATTAGGGCAACCATATTCATACCAAAGCTATCCTGAAGTTGAGTTTGTTTGTACAAGTTATTAAGCACAACATCAGGAATTTCACCACGCTTTAACTCAATCACCACTCTCATCCCTGATTTATCCGACTCATCTCTTAGGTCTGAGATCCCATCAATTTTTTTTCCATTTACAAGTTCGGCAATTTTTTCAATAAAATTTTTCTTATTAACCTGGTACGGGAGCTCATCGACAATAATGGCCTCTCTTTTTCCTCTATCAAGCTCTTCGGTATGGGTCCTTCCTCTCATCACAACCCTGCCACGTCCTGTCCTATAACCATCCCTTACACCAGATATTCCGTGAATTATTCCTGCTGTTGGAAAATCTGGAGCTGGTATTTTCTCGATTAGTTCATCAATAGTAATTTCAGGTTTCTTTAAAAGCTCCTTCAATCCATCAATAACCTCTGTCAGATTATGTGGTGGTATATTAGTTGCCATACCAACAGCAATTCCAGAGCTTCCGTTAATAAGAAGGTTAGGAAGCTTTGTTGGCATGATAAGCGGCTCATGCTCTGAACCATCATAATTAGGACCAAAATCAACTGTCTCTTTTTCGATATCAGATAATAGTTCATGGGATATTTTGGACATTCTAATTTCGGTATAACGCATTGCCGCGGCATTATCTCCATCAACAGAACCAAAATTTCCTTGGCCGTCAATTAGCATATATCTGAGACTGAAATCTTGTGCCATCCTAACAATGGTGTCATAAACTGCCGTGTCTCCATGTGGATGATATTTACCAATTACATCACCTACAATTCTGGCAGATTTTTTATAGGGTCGATTAAAGCTATTGCTTAGTTCGTGCATGGCATATAAAACGCGTCGATGTACAGGCTTTAATCCATCTCTGACATCAGGTAAAGCTCGCCCAACGATTACGCTCATTGCGTAATCCAGGTACGATTTTTTCATCTCTCCGTCAAGGCTTACTGGGATTGTTTCTTTTGCGAATTGATCATCCATAATTTATAAATTCTTTGGTTTACTTTAAAAAATATTTTACCATGTATAGCATGGCCACTAAGTGCAAATGTTCACTTAATATTTAGTTAATATCTGCTTTTATATCATCAATATCCTCTAGGCCAACTGCAATTCTTATGAGGTTGTCAGTAATTCCTGCGAGATCTCTTTGGTCTTGATTTAACCTTGAATGCGTTGTTGTTGCCGGGTGAGTTATCGTAGATCTGGTATCACCTAAATTTGCTGTTATTGATAATAATTTGGTGTTATTAATTAAACTCCATGCCTCTGATTTTCCACCCTTGACCTTGAATGAGACGATACCGCCACCAGTAGTTTGTTGTTTTTTTACTAATTCAAACTGAGGATGTGAATCCAAACCAGGATAGTAAACATGTTCAACCTTTTTATTTTGTTCTAACCAAACTGCTAATTTATTTGCATTACTTGAATGGGCATCCATTCTTATCTTAAGCGTTTCAAGGCCTTTTAAAAAAACCCATGCATTAAAAGGGCTCATTGATGTCCCACCCGACCTTAAAAAACCCCTTACTTTTTTCATAAGATAACTATCACCTAAAACAGCCCCTCCCAGGCATCTGCCTTGTCCATCAAGATACTTGGTTGCTGAATGGATTATTATATCTGCTCCGAATCTAGTGGGAATTTGATGAGCCGGGGTGCAAAAACAATTATCTACAACCAATAAACTTTTATTTTCATGGGCTAGGTCTGCTAAAAATTGGATATCACATACTTCCATGAGAGGATTCGAAGGGGTTTCAACAAAGAAAAGTTTTGTGTTTTTCTTTAATGAATCCTGCCACTCATCTTTACCAGAAAGAGAAACGTAACTAACCTCTAGTCCCCATTCAGATAAAATATTATCGAATAACTTAACCGTGGTACCGAATACACTTCTAGAGACAATTACATGGTCTCCTAGTTTACATAAGCTCATGATGCATGACAAAATTGCTGACATCCCCGTTGAGGTAGCAACACATTCCTCAGCTTCCTCAAGGACAGCCAGCCTATCTTCAAACATCTTAACTGAGGGATTGGTAAATCTAGAATAAACATTACCTGTTTCTTGATTCAAAAATCTTTCAGCGGCCTCTTCAGCACTTTCGAAAATAAAACTTGAGGTTAAATAAAGAGATTCAGAATGTTCGCCCTGACTTGAACGTATTGTCCCAGCTCTGACGGCATTTGTTTCAAATTTACTACTTCGTGATTTTTTTTTATTCATTAGTTTCCTTTTTAGCTTCTTTTTTTAGTATCGGGTGGAGCAAGTTGGACTAAATTCACCCAAAATAACTTAAATTAACTTAAAATTATTTACTTATCTATATAAATTATACAGCCTTACAAAACACAATAGCAAGGTCTTCTTATGCAGGCTCTTCCTCTTCAGGTGTTGGATCAAGAATTAAATCAAGTTGAGATGTACTTTTTGATGGCTCATTCAAATTTTTATCTGACCTGAGCATTTCGATTCTATTAAGATAAGCATCATCAATATCGTTGGTAACATATTTCCCATCAAAACATGAGCAATCAAAGTCTTCGATTATATTTCCCTCTTGGAGAATGTTTCTCTTAAGCTCCTCAAGGTCTTGGTAAATTAAAGCATCGGCTCCAATCTCTTTGCAAATTTGTTCATCATCTTTATTAAAAGCTACCAGCTCGTCTCGTGATGGCATATCAATCCCGTACACGTTGGGATATCTTACTGGTGGAGCAGCAGATGCAAAAAATACATTTTTTGCCCCAGCATCCCTTGCCATTTGAATTATCTCCCTTGATGTAGTCCCGCGAACAATTGAATCATCTATCAGAAGCACATTTTTGTCTTTAAACTCAACTTTAATTGGATTAAGTTTCTGTCTGACAGATTTTTTTCTTAATTCTTGACCTGGCATAATGAAAGTTCGTCCAATATATCTATTTTTAATGAATCCTTCTCTAAATTCAGCGTTAAGCACGAGTGCTACTTCATGTGCGCTTGGTCTGCTTGTATCTGGGATTGGTATCACAACGTCTATGTCAAGATCTGCCCATTCACTCTTAATTTTTTTAGCCAGTGACCTGCCCATATTTAATCTTGTTTGGTAGACCGATATATTATCAATCATAGAGTCCGGACGCGCTAAGTAAACATATTCGAATATACATGGTGTTTTCTTCACCACATCACAACAAATTTTTGAGTAAAAATTTCCATCGAGGTCAATAAAAATTGCTTCTCCAGGCTCTACATCTCTGAGTAATTTAAACCCTAAAATATCAAGCGCGACTGTTTCGGAGGCAACAACATATTCTGGACCATCTTCAGACTGCTTTATTCCAATAACCAACGGTCTAATTCCATGAGGATCTCTAAAGGCAAGCAGCCCGAAGTTATTTATCATTGAAACTACAGCATAAGCCCCTTTACATCTCTTATACACAGAGCTAACAGAATCAAAAATAATATCTGACGTTAATACATTTTTTTTTGTTGATTTTTCAATAGCATCGGCTAAAACATTTAGCAGCACCTCTGAATCTGAGTTTGTATTGATATGCCTTAAATCTTGTTTGAACATATCACCCTTAAGCTTTTCAGAATTAGTTAAATTTCCATTATGCCCAAGGACCAAACCGTAAGGTGAGTTCACATAAAATGGTTGCGCTTCTGCAGCAGAAGAAGATCCTGCTGTGGGATACCTAACATGTCCAATGCCAATATTTCCTGATAAATGCCTCATATGTCTCGTATGAAAAACATCTTTAACGAGGCCATTGTTTTTGTACATTTTAATTCGACCATTATCACATGTCGCGATGCCGGCAGCATCTTGGCCTCTATGTTGAAGGACTAATAATCCATCATAGAGCATCTGATTTACAGGGCTATTTGAAACTATTCCAATTATCCCGCACATATAATTCTCATCTAGATTGAATTCTCTTCATATTTTACATTGTTAACCCAGTCCTGGGGCAAATAAGGAAATGTTTTTTCTACTAACAGTTTTATAAGAACTATTGAATTTGCCTGTTGCCATGATGGTTCTTCGGTGTAGGAAGTTTTTTCGATCACAAAAATCAATAAATAAACAACAATAACTCCTCTCAATATACCAAACAATCCACCGAGAATAATATTTGATGCGCCTAAGCCAATTTTATGAATAAACGTACTTAAAAATTTTATCAATATAGATGAAATAATTAGAACGAATATAAATATTAGAACAAAGCTACCAACATACTTTATTGAGAATTCAGCTTCAAAAGGAAGATTTATTGCGACACTTGAAGAAAAATAATACGCCACAAAGAAAGCAAATGCCCAGGCCATCAGGCTGAGTAGCTCCTTAACAAAACCCCTAAAAAAACCAAAAATTAAGGAGGCAAATAAAACTAGTAAAACTAAGATATCGATAAATGACATAAATCTATGGATGCTTTCTGATAAAACCAGATAAATTTGCCTTCTTAATTTCTTGAAGAATTAAACGCGCCTGTTTTTCGTTTGAAAAAAAATCTGTTGTAAGTCTTATTTTTACTTCATCATCGATCTTTATTGCTTGCGTATTTGTTTTGTAGCCCATTGCATTAACTTGATCCTTCACTCTTTTCATATTTATTTCATCCGAAAAAATGCCTAACTGAACTGTAAAGCCTTTTTTTT
>ENA-ORDA01001053-ORDA01001053.1-marine-metagenome-genome-assembly--contig:-NODE-1053-length-24660-cov-4.438392_pt1 | contig 24660 bp, 22 predicted proteins | sample MGYA00237778_ERZ508506 | MGnify/ENA primary metagenome ERZ508506 (study PRJEB26177, sample SAMN06267891) | marine metagenome | isolation source: Monterey Bay, California, USA | place: Pacific... | reverse complement strand
CGTCGCTGTTGACGCCCATCATGACTGACATGAGGCTCGCTGCACCCGCTGTAGTTGAGCCGGGGTCAAAGAACTCCGCGTCAGCCAGCTTGCCTTGCATGTAGCCGTTGTCGTTAGCGTTGTAGTTCGTACCGTACTGGTAGTCGAACTCGAAGCCTTCAAAGTCTTTCTTAGTAATGAAGTTAACAACACCAGCAACCGCGTCCGAGCCGTAGACCGCAGAGGCGCCGGCTGTAACGACGTCAACCCGCTCGACCATGCGCGCAGGAACCATATCGACGTTGGCTGATGATGAGAATGGGCTACCAAAGGGCAGACGCTTTCCATCAATCAATACCAGAGTACGCGAAGATCCGAGACCACGTAGGTTCAGAGTAGATGTACCTGTGGCGCCGTTTGCAACTTCCGCAGTTTGGGAAACGAATACGTTGGGAAGGATGTTCACCATATCTTCAATACGGGCAACACCACGGCTGTTGATTTCTTCAGCACCAATTTGAACGAGCGGTACTGATGAAGTCACGTTAGATTTTGTCAGGCGTGAACCCGTTACCAAAACTTCTTCAAGATTGGCTTCTTCGTCTTGCGCAACAACAAGTGTCGGAAGTGTTGCAGCTACTGCTGCAGCTACCGCATGACTGAGGTAGCGTTTTTTAAAAGATTTCATCAGAAACCTCCCTATTTTAAGTAAAGTTCAAGGACTCCTTGTGGCACGCTCTTACCGACACGCCCCATGCAGTGCAGAAATACACTAACCCGTCGACAATAGCTGATAAGTCAGTGCGTCGCGATACCTGCAAAGCGCAAAGTAGCCAGAAACCCCGTGTGTTTGCGGATTATTTACGTTTTTTTAAGGAACTTTTCGGATCTGCCAGCTAAAGGTTTTGTAAATGCGGCGCATTACGCGAGGTTTGCGTAGTTCATCCTTACGTTGCCTCGTGATCGAGAATCGCTCTCAGTGACGGTAGGCAGTCGCTTTTTGACGATCGAAAGGAGCTGTATCGGACTATCCTCGTTGCGTTGGCACTCTCATAACTACGCCTGTTATTCTTGTGCTCCGCAGCGCCACTGCGCGCTAAACATGATCCATAATTGAGAACGATCACTGCATTATGAAACGTGACCTGAGCCAAGATCTTCAGCAAATTCAGACCCATTTAGGAAACGGTCGTTTTACGGCGGGGATTAGTCTATGTCGTGAGGTCCTGACTTACGCACCCAGCGATCCCAATGCACTTTATTTGCTTGGACTGGGTGCGGCTCAATTGGGCGATGCGACCACAACTCGAGAAGCGTTTTACGCCGCATGGCAAATTACGCCTGAGCGCGTCGACCTACTCATTAATTTCGGAAATTTCCTTCGCGAGACAGGAGAGCCGCTCAAGGCCTTGCCTTTGCTTGAGAAGGCGTCAGTGTTATCGCCACAGCTGCCCGGGGTTTGGAAGGCGCTCGCCCTCACACAGTTCAAGCTGAATCGCTTTGAAGCGGCGTTAGTCAGTGCCGAAAAATTAGTCGGGCTTGCGCCTCAGGATGCTTCCGGCTGGGAGCTTGCCGCTGGCGCGGCGCAACAGCTTCGCGACTTTGAAAAAGCGGCTACGTTTGTTGCGCGAGGCCTCACGCACTTGCCTCAATCGGCCTCACTTAATTATTCAATGGGCCAGTTGCATCGAGAGCAAGGCAGTTTTGAGGAGGCGTCGAGGTCGTACTTGCAAGCGCAGGCGCTTGGCTTTTCTTCTGCAGACCTTTATCGCAACAATGCGGAAGCGCTGCTTGAGACAGGCAAGGCACTCGATGCAGTGGCTTTTGCACGAAGCGGTTTGGAGCACTACTCGACCGATATTGCCTTGCAGCAGGTGGTGACACGACTGCACGTAGAGACCAATGCGCCGGGTGATCCTGTTGGCGATTTGATGACTGCGGCGCGGGCGCACCAAACCAACGCGGCATTGTGGGAGGCGGCTGTGGGGTTCCTCAAGCACCTCGATCGACACGAAGAGGCTAATGGCCTGGTGGGAGAGGCGCTTCTATCTGGCTGCCCAAAAACGGCAGGACTGATGAGTCTTGAGGCCATTGCACTGGCAGACCAAGGATTTTTGGAGCAGATGACACGCTCTTATGAACGGCTATTGAGGGATTATCCGAACGAGCCCGGTATTAAGTTTGATTTTGCGGTTCAGCTTTTAAAAACGGCAGATCCGAGTCGTGCTGGGCGACTGTTGGCCGACGTGCTCAAGGTCAATCCACTGGATCAGTTGGCGCTGGCCTTTCGGTGCGCAGCGCTGCGGGCGGCGGGCGATGAGCGTTTGTCATCACTGATTGATTACCAGCAGATGATCTTTGAGGTCGAGGTGCCTGCACCAAACGGTTACGGAAGTTCGGCGGCGTATTTTCAAACGATAGCAACGACGTTAGAGGCGCTTCATCACACGCACTCGCACCCTATTGATCAAAGTGTTCGCGGTGGGACTCAGACCAACGGATTTTTGTTCCGTATCGCGGACCCACTTGTGAAGAGTCTGGAGCAGCAAATTCGGTTGGTCGTCTGTGACGTACTCTCGACATTTCCCCGTGATCCGAGTCATCCATTTTGGGGTCGCCATTTGGTCGGTACTGGGGTTAGTGATGTGCTGTTCTCTGGTGCTTGGTCGGTACGCCTTCGCACACAGGGCCATCACACCAATCACGTACACCCCAAAGGTTGGATCAGTTCGGCGCTTTATATTTCTGTGCCCGACGAGGTGGCAGAGGGCACGGATGAGGCCGGTTTTATTCAGTTTGGTGCGCCCGAGGAAAAACTGGGCTTGAATCTTCCACCTGTTCGCACCATACGACCCGCGGTTGGCTCGCTGGTGTTATTTCCCTCTTACATGTGGCACGGCACGATACCCTTTACATCGAGCCAGTCTCGGATCTCAGTGGCCTTTGACATCATTCCCCATCGTTAGCGGCGTCGAGCACGGTCCAGCCTTATCAGTGAATGCCAGCAGCGACTGACAGCACCGACTGACAGTAGCGACAGGCGCGCAACGTCTGGTGCGGTGGTTGTGAGTAATGCCGTCGGTAACGGCGACCCTCAGACTAACGCAGTTTCTTAACTAGGACAGACTTGCCGGTCGACAGCACTTCCATCTCCCAGCCCCCCATCCAGTTCTGCTCGAATCTCACCCGTGTATCCGCACCTTTATAGCGGTAGGTAGACGCCGAGCGCTGGCGCCACACTTGACCATTATCGAGCTTGAATACGGTCTTTCCAGTCCAGCCTTTGAAATCACCGACGAGCCGTGCTTCAAATTCAATTTCGCCCTTTGGACTGTCTTTACCCGCCTGTGTCGCTGCTAATTTTGCTGCGACACGCCGCTCGACTTCAGTTTCTATAGCCTGGGCGTCGGCTTCTGTGGTTACGGATGTCGCCGGTGTGCGCACGATCGCAGTATCAGACTCGCTCGCTTCGACCTGTGCTGGTTCGCCATAGCGTGCTTTGAGCCAACTGTTGAGAAACTCGCGTTGCTGCGCAGTGAGCGAATCGATACCCGATTTTACCCGCTCATCGGCCGTCATCGCCTTGTCGAGGGACTCAAAGGTGGGTGCGGCGATAGAGGACGTCGCAGTGCAGAGCGAGAGGAGAACAAAAGCCCGAGTGAAGACCACTCGTATTGATCGCAGGTTGGCCCTAGGTACTTGTAATTTGAGACCGACGAACATCCTTGTAAAACTCCTCTTGCGCAACACGTTGATGACCTTACTGTGGCTATACTGACACACAACGCCATGGTTCGGCATGGATTGTAACGTCAGTCGTTGGTTGATGAGGAACTGAGTATGCCTCCTTAGCCTGGGCGTAGTGCGATGGTTGAGAAGCGAGAGGGTCGTCTTATTCTATCGATGGGAGTCTATACAGTGCTGAAGATTTTAAAGTGCAGCGCCGACAAATGCTGGCCTGCCAGTGTCGGTTGCATCGTTGCGACTGTCTTATGTGTCAGCGCCACCGTTGCAGGCGCGCAGGAGGACTGTCCCGCGTCAGACCTGCTGCTCATTGATGCCAATATTTACACGGGTGGCGACGACAACACGTCACATGAGGCTCTGGCCATAAAGAACGGGGTATTTTCCTTTATTGGGTCAAATGATGCTGCGTCGCGATGGGTCTGCGGAGCAAGGCAGGTTGTGAGTCTTGACGGCAGTACTGTGTTTCCTGGTTTTACCGACAGCCATCAGCATTTAGAGGGTATTGGGCGTCGTACGAAAACGCTGAGTTTGTTTGGCACCAACACGCTCGAGCAGACAGTGACTGAGATAGCCGGGTGGGCTGCTCAGATCCCTACCGGTCAATGGGTGTTGGGTCGAGGCTGGATTGAACGGGAGTGGGTGGGCGAGCGGCGATTCCTAACGCGCTGGGATGTCGACCCTTTCACTGAGAGCAAGCCACTATTCATGCCAAGAGCCGACGGTGTGTCTGCATTGGTCAATTCTAAAGCGCTGATACTGGCGGGCATCACTCGGGAAACACCGGATCCAGCGGGTGGGCGCTTTGATCGTAACAACGAGGGCGAACTCACAGGGTACGTGTTGGGTAATGCGATGGAGCCCTTTCGCAACCTAATACCTGCGGAAACTGATGCGTACGTTAAAGATAATTTACGCCGTGGTATGGCGGTTAACGCTGCACGGGGCTGGACGTCCACGCACGACGCAGGCATGTCCTGGCGTGAGCTACGACTATTACAGGAGCTTCGTTATGAAGGCGCCATGGCACACAGAGTCTATGTGGCCGTGCCGATCGCTCAAGCAGGCCCGCTTCTTGATCAGGGCGCTGAACACAGCGGTGACGGTTTGATCGATCTTGGTGGAATAAAGGTCTTTATTGACGGCACTTTAGGTTCACGGGGCGCTGCTTTACTCGAGCCGTATGCGGACGCAAATCACAACGGCTTTATGAACCGAACGACCAAAGCTGAGCTGATGCCCGTCTTAGAGGGTGCTCTTCGCAACGGCCTGCAAATTTTGACTCATGTGATTGGCGATCGCGCTGTGAGCGCCACACTCGACTGGTACCAAGAAGCTTGGGACGCTTTACCGCGCAGTGAGTGGCAGCGAGAGGATCTGCGTTGGCGCTTAGAACATGCTCAAATCATCCCCATTAAGGATCAGCAGCGACTTCACGACATGAATGTGATTGCTTCTATGCAACCCAGTCACGCCATTGGAGATCTGAACTTTGCTCCCGCACGTTTGGGTCTTGAGCGCTTGCAGTATGCGTATCCGTGGCAGCCACTGCTTGAGCGTGGCGTGAAGATTGTCGCCGGGTCTGATGCGCCGGTGGAGGCGGGCGATCCAAGAATCGAGTTCTACGCAGCGATTACACGCCAACGCCTGGACGCGACGTCGGGAGCAGGTTGGCACCCTGAGTACGCAGTGTCGCGCGAAGATGCCTTGCGAATGTTCACACTATGGCCTGCGTACAGTACTTTTCAAGAGGAGAGGCGAGGATCGATCAGCGTGGGGAAGCAGGCGGATCTATCGATATTTGATACGGACTTTCTTCGTGCCAAGCCAGCGGCAATCTTGAAGGCAAAGACAGTGATGACCGTGGTGAATGGTCGCGTCGCCTACGTCGCCGATCGTTCAACGGATACGCCCAATTAAGCGACTGGTATTTTTGAGCGGCAACCTCGTTACGGAGCAGAGTCTTCCGGCACTAATGTCAGCAGGATCTCCTCTCCTCGAAAGCCGATGATATCGCCACTGAGCATCTTTCGACGCCGTCGCGTTTCCACGTCACCATTGACCGTCACCTGACCGTCCCCAATCAGGAGCTTTGCCTCTCCGCCTGTGGTCGTCAGGCCCTCAAACTTGAGGATTTTGTAGAGTTCTACGGGTTCTTTATTGATATCAACTTTGTGCATTCTATTATCCGGTCAGCGCGCTCAGGATCAGCCTGAGCGCAGTCACGCTAACAGGTGTCATCCTCTATGGCGACGTTAAATTCAATTGCCTCGCAATTCAGTTATCGGCTGGTTTTAATCTCTTCTTGAACGTCCATCCGGCCAAGCGTGATGTGGATGTCTCGGGCGATCCAGATACACCAGCACACCAGGCCTAACCCGACCCAAAGTGGCGCTAAAAAGATAAATGCAGCCACCCAAAGTGCGATGAAGACAGGCCAGCGACTAAAGGCCTTTTTGAAGCGTGCCGGCGTTGAATCAAGGCCGGGGGAGTAGACAAAAGACTTTGCTCGGATAAACCAACCGTTGGCGATCAGGGCCGCGAGAAACACGAGTCGTGGCGGCGGCGCCATATCGATCTCGGGGTTGTCATCGTGAGCGACATCGGCCGCCTTATCACCGGCGGCGAGAGATGACTCTAACGAGTGCCACACATGCTCAGGAGTAGGTCTTGCGGCAGTTCCGTTTAAATTTACGCTGGAGGGCACAGAGCGCCAGCGATAGAGAACGCGACTTGACTGAGTCAACGCCAGCACACCGGGCTGGAAAAAGCCTTTTGGATGCTCAATTTTCCACTGCGCACCCCGCTGCAAAAAGGTGGTATCGCCGCGGCTCGCGTAAAGTGTTAGCCAGCCACGCTCGTTGCAGATCCGGGGGATCTCCTGGTGCGGATCGCCCACATTGTCAAAAGAGAGATCCCAATGTGAGTGAGCCTGATCGGCTAGATACTGCGGCTCGCTGGTGATCGCATACACCTCACCACCCGCAGCCCGAATTTTGTCGACTACGCCGGTCTCAACATAGCTCCGTAACTCGGAGCGACAGGGGGGTCACCAAAATCCGCGATAAAAGAGCAGAACAACAAATGCGTGTTGCGACATGACGGTGTCGAGCCAAGACAGCCGAGCACCCGGGGGCGGGTCGAGGTCCGCTTGAGGTCTTCCTTGCTGTGAGAATGTCTTATCCAGCGGCTCCACAGACCAGTGGTCATGGGACCCACTGACGCGAAAAGATCGTTGCTCGCAGCGATCGCCACCGCACAAAACCAGTTTGAGTTCATCAGAGCCGTTCAGTGCAGAATCGACATCCAGCAAGCCTGTCGCCGTGAACACATTACCGGCAGCGTCAGGGGAATTGTTGAACCACGCAACGGCCGCCTCCACACGAGGTGCTAACAAGTCTGGAATTGTATCGCTCACCTTGTGGGTCACTTATTTACCGTTCGACTTAAGCGTGAACTGAGATTAAGTAGACGATGCTCAAAGTGCAAGCAGTCTCTCGCCACTGCAGAGTTGTGTTGAGGGCATAGGACTGGGAGAGCTAAAAGTCTCTCCGCCATTAATTGCGAGCACCTCGGCTGGCGAACGTTACAGGAAAACTATAGACATCAAGGGAAATGTTGGGCCCACCAGGGTAAGCCGGGATTTCGAGAAGCGTAGCTTCGAGCCGGTGAACGCCCAAGTGCTCTGCGCGCGGGCTGGATTAGTCCCCTGAGGTTCAACACGAACGTAGTCAAGTGGTGGGCCCAGTAGGACTTGAACCTACGACCAATCGATTATGAGTCGACTGCTCTAACCAACTGAGCTATGGGCCCGAAAACGGAAAGTTTATCAGATGTTTGGTCTCACCAAGCAGCTGAAATTACTCAATCTGCTGCTTGGTCTGGAATGCAGCGAACATTGATGACGCCCTCAATACCACGAAGCTGCTCTAGCAGGTCTGCCGGTGGTGTGGTGTTGAGGTCAATCAAGTTATACGCAATTTCATCGCGGCTTTTATTGAGCAGATCTACGACGTTGATTTGACTGTCACCGATGGCCGTCAAAATGTGGCTCAGTGTGCCGGGTAAGTTGGTATTGGTAATCGCAATGCGCGAACCGGTTGTGCGCTCAAGTTCTAATCTGGGAAAGTTTACGGAGTTGCGAATATTGCCGTGCTCCAAGAAGGCGCGAAGTTGATCGGCGCCCATAATGGCGCAATTTTCCTCGGCCTCTGCGGTGCTGGCTCCAATGTGGGGCATAAGAATGCAGTCTTTGCGTCCACGTAGCAGAGGGTGGGGAAAGTCAGTGATGTAGCGTCCTAAACCCTCGTTATCAAGGGCAGCAGCAACCGCCTCGGTGTCTACAATCTGCTCTCTTGCAAAGTTCAGTAGACAGGCGTCAGATCTAAAGTATTTCAAAGTCTCCTGATTAATCAGGTGGTGGGTGCTTTCAATGGCAGGCACGTGAATTGAAATGTAATCGGCACGCGAAAATAGCGCCTGCATATTTTCCATGCGCTTGACGCTGCTGGGCAGCTGCCATGCCGCCTCTATAGAAATAGCGGGGTCGAAGCCAATAACATCCATCCCTAATTCGAGGCCTAACTGAGCGACCAGGCTGCCAATAGCGCCCAAGCCTAAAACCCCTAGGGTCTTACCCTTGAGCTCAGCGCCGGCAAAGCGCTTTTTTTCCGCCTCAAGCAGCGGGCCCATCGCTTGTTCATCAAGGTCCTCTGAAAGGCTATTGACGAATTCTATACCGCCCAAAATATCCCGAGAGGCCAACAGCAAACCTGCAGCGACAAGCTCCTTTACGGCGTTAGCATTGGCTCCAGGGGTGTTAAAAACGGGAATGCCAAGTTCTGTGCAATGGCTCAAGGGGATGTTGTTAACGCCAGCACCTGCTCGGGCAATGGCGGTCACCGATGCAGATATTTCGTCAGCCTGAAGCTTATGGCTGCGCAACAGCATGGCATCGGCGCTGCCAATTTCACTGCCTACCTCATAGGATTGTCTGGGAAATCTCTCAAGCCCTTTGACCGAGATGGCATTAAATGTACGAATTTTAAACATGATTTTTTTCGCTGTATCGCTCGCGATGAAGGGTTTTGGGGCGGAAATGGATGGGAATATCCACGCGCGGAGCGCAGATTAACAGAAATCAGTGGTATTTATTGGATCTGACGGGATTTCGTCTCGACTTTCGTTACTGTAGAGCCTGTTAACCCGGAGAACTCATGTCCAACCCTGCCCCCAAACCAGCTCAATCGGTGCCCAATGCCGCCAATGCCTCTAGGCATAGCTTGCCCGAGTGGCTGATAGCAGATCTCAGGTCTGACCATGCGGGTGAGATGGGTGCGGTCATGATTTACCGGGGTATTTTGGCGGTAAGCCGGGATGCTGGTGTCAGGGAATTTGCGCAGCATCACCTGGCGACCGAAGAAACACACTTACAGCGTATCAGTGCACTGCTTCAAGAGAGCCAACACACGCGGTTGTTGCCTTTGTGGCGTGTCATGGGCTGGTTGACCGGGGCTTTGCCGGCAATGCTGGGAGCAAATAGTGTGTTTGTGACCATCGAGGCCGTGGAAACTTTCGTCGATCATCATTATCAGGAGCAGCTGAATCGAATAGATCCCGAAGGCAAGTATGCCGATATTCGGTTGATCTTGGAGGAGTGCCAAGCCGATGAGATCGCCCATCGTGATGAAGCCCGAGGTCTTGCAACGCAAGCGCGAGGGCCATTGCTGAGTTTATGGGCACTTGTGGTGAAAAGCGGTTCGGCGGCGGCTGTGTGGGCCGCCCGCCGAGTTTAGGTTAGATCAGGCAGGTTCCCATGCGTCTGGCAGTGAGGCGTTAACCACGCCACCATCGACAGCTACCGTTTCCCCAACGACATAATCGCCAGACCTTGCAGCGAGATAGATAGCGGCCGCGGCCATATCCTCATCGGCACCGATACGCCCACTGGGAATTCCAGGAGCAATGGCATCGCCATAGTCACGGGCTGCTTTGTTCATTTCAGAGGCAAAAGCGCCGGGGGCAATAGCCGTCACGTTTATGTGATCAGTGATCAATCGTGCCGATAGGCGCTTGGTGAGGTTAATCACCGCCGCTTTAGAGGCCTGATAGCTGTAGGTTTCCCAAGGGTTAAGGCGCAAGCCGTCAATCGAGGCAATGTTGATCACTTTGCCCGGGCGCGCTGCCGTGGCGGCAGCTTTTAAGGTAGGGAAGAGCGCCTGCGTCAAAAAGAACAGTGACTTTACGTTAAGGTCCATGACCTTATCCCAGCCTTTTTCTGGAAAAGCTTCGAAATCTTGACCCCAAGCGGCGCCGGCATTGTTGACCAAAATATCGAGTTTAGGCTCCTTCGCGGTCATAGCCTCGGCGAGAGCGCGGCAGCCATCAACGGTGGAGATGTCGGCGGGCAGTGAGTGGCAGTTGTCGCCGAGCTCAGCGGCGACTTCGTCACAAACTTCGGCTTTGCGCGATGAAATATAAACTTTAGCGCCTTGTGCAATGAAGCCTTTGGCAATCATGAGACCAATGCCCCTTGAGCCACCTGTCACAAGGGCAGTCTTACCCTCCAGAGAAAAAAGGCTGTTTGTATCCATAAATCCGTCCTGTCGCGTTGTGCATTAATGATGAGGAGGGCAAACCCTACCGAACACCGACGAGGTATGCCAGCCCAGTGGACTCTGGCATGATCAAAACATTACCTATGTACAAAGAGGAGATCTGCTTTTGTCTGCAGACGATGATCGCCCGGCCGCTGAGGAGCTCGCCGCGCGCTTAAAACACAGTGCGCGTTTGGCCTCGGTAGGAAAATTGGCCTCTAGTGCGGCTCATGAAATTAACCAGCCGCTCAATGTTATTCGTATGGCGGCATTTAACCTTCGGCGCGCTATTCAGAAAGGGACATTAGATGCCGAGTCAGCCCTAAAGAAACTCGAGCGCATTGACACGCAAATAGCGCGGGCAGCGCGACTTGTGGGGGGCATGAAGGCGTTTTCGCCGACCGGTGCCGATACGCCTACCAATATCAATCCCACCGAGGCATTGGCAACGGCCCTTGAATTGATGGCCAAGCGGTTCACCGGCGCAGATATCGAGCTTATTTATAGCGCTGACGAAACTACTGATAACAGCACTCAAGACAGCTCAGAAGGCACTTCTGAAGAGGCTAACAAGACAATAGAAGCCTCACCCAGTGCGTTTCAGGAGTTAATAGTTAACCTACTAGACAACGCGATTGAAGCCTACGGTGAGGCTCCTCAACGCAATCCCCTTCTTGAAGATGAGGGCCTGCCACCGCGCTGGATCAAAGTTGTCGAGACTGCACAAGCGCGAGAACTGACGATCACCATTGAAGACGCCGCAGGGGGTGTGACACCAAAGATTGCACACCAGGCATTTCAACCCTTTATCACGACAGCCGAAGACGGCAGTCATGCAGGCCTTGGCTTGACGGTTTGTGCAAGCATTGCGGCATCAATGGGTGGCGCTGTAACCCTAGCTCGCACCGAGTTAGGGTCAAAGGCAACAGTGAGTCTGCCATTGACAGAGAGTTTCTAACGGCCGGTTACTGGCTGACAAAGTACCGCCTCCAGTTAAGGAGCGAGAGCAACCCATCGAAAGTGCTAGTGCAAAAGATGCCGGCCGAAGGTGATGCTAACCATTACTTGTTCAGGGTTAGCATGTACTTGGCGACCTCCAGTCGCATTTCTTCAGACAGGTGGTTCTGCGGTGGCATGGTGGGAAAGTCGGGTCGCTTTTTTTCAGGCGCTGCAATGTACTGCGCAATGGCACTGGCATCCTCGCCATACTGGGCCTTAATTGCCATGACGGGCGGGCCAATCATGCGTACGTTGTAGGTGTGACAGCCGGCACAGATGCCTTGGTAAACTAACTTGGCGCCGTCTGCATCGACCGTAATCACGCGGGGTGCGGCGGGCTCAGGCAGCATTTTTGTGCTGACCCCTCGTGTCGTGCCGGCTAAAGCGGGAGCAGAGCCTACCGCGTCAGCAGCGCGCACGGTTGGGCTGTTGCAGTCGCCCCAATCGCCAAGGCCAAAGGTACGGTAGGCCGACTTTCGGCTCACACAGCTCTCCCTATCGGCATGGGCCGCGCCTTTAAAAGCCAGTATGTCAGGCCCTGTGGTTGAAAATTGCGTCAGCATTAGTGCTTTTACTTCGGTGGCAGGGTCATTGCCGTTGTCAAACATCACGTTATCCAAAATTTGGACGCGATCTGGATTGGGATCAGAATCGGGGTCACCGGCAACGTCGGTGGCAAAGTCCTGGCTGGTCACAATAATGCCCGCGGTGTTGTTGCCCGTAATTATGTTGTCTTCAATAATTACGTCATCACCGGCCAAAATCAGCATACCGGTGCCCGAGGGTATGCCCGCAACCAGTGATCCGGGAATCGCAAAATTTGGCGTGTTGTTATTGATTACGGTGTTGCGTCGAACGATGGCATCGTATGAGGTTTTAATCGGCAGTCCCGGTGTAATAAACACTAAAATACCGCCGGTGTTGTTGTGGGCAATGTTGCCCTCAACCAGCGCATGACGGCTATTTTCTATTTCAATGCCGGCGACGTTATCGAATACCCGGTTATTGCGGACGTCAATGTAATCACTCATGCCCACATAAATGGCGGCGTCTTCGATGCCGCTAAGCACGTTGTTTTCGATCAATCCGTTTTCACCGAATTCAGGGAAAATGCCGTATACCCCCGTATCAATGACCCAGTTGTTGCGTATCGAAAAGTTGTTACCGGCCTGCCCCATAATGGCATTGCCTTTGTAATTGGTTATTTTGAACCACTCCACAGTAAAGCCATTACCCGAATACAAGATGGCATCGTTAAGTTGCTTATCGCCCTCAAGATTGGGCCACTCGCCGTCTTCCACCACGCCACGCAGGGTAATGTCGTCTTTGTCTACGTAAACGGTTTCTCGGTACAAGCCAGGGTGCACCTGAATAATGTCTCCGGGGCTCGCTGCTTCGACAGCCGCTTGAATCGAATCGCCCTCACGGACATCGTGAATGGCGGCATAACTGTTGCTCACAGCGCACGCCAAGAGAATACATAGCGTCTTGAAGCCGCGATGGGAGAACATCGACTGCGAACTGGTTGATTGTGAGGGTGTCATGGCAGTGCCTTTGGTTGAGCTGTTAGTGGGGCAGCTATTGATGTCGCGATTGGTGCCGCTGGTTGAGCCGCTAGTTGAGTATCGTTATTAGAATGACGGTGTAACGCAGTCTTACCCTCCGGGGCAAGTCTTGCAGCCCGCGCAGGGGCCAGCCCCGAGGGTAAATGTTTGGGTATTTCGGGCAAGAACGCCTGATCCGTGAGGGTCTGCAGAAAGTCGACGAGGCGATCGAGCTCGTCGTCGGTGAGCTCGGGATTCCAAATGTGCCAATGCAGTCTTAAGTCTTCTCCCTTGGGCACTGCGTGGCCTCGTCCGCCGGTGTAAAACGCCGCGGCTTCTCGCAGCGAGTCAAAGTTACCGGCATGCATATACGGCGCGGTCAATGCCACATTGCGTAAGCTGGGTACTTTAAAGCCGCCTCGTTGCGTGGCATCTCCCGATGCGCCGGCGGCACCCGGATCTAAGGGGCGGTCGTCACGTTCGGGTACTCCCAGCACGGCAATTTGCTGGTTGGTAAACAAAGGCGGGGTATGGCACTCCGCACAGCGCGCCACGAATGAGCGGAAAACGTTTAGCCCCTCCTTCTCCTGAGATGAGAGGGCGTCGTGAACGCCATGGGCGTAAAGGTCATAGCGGCTGTTTAGGGAGATGAGGGAACTTTCAAAGGCGACCAGTGCGGCATAGACTTGGTCGAGAGTGAGTACGTCTTCTTCAAACGCCACTTTAAAAAGATCTGAATACACCGCGTTGTTTTGCAGTGATGCCAACAGCGTAGCCGGGTCGTTGCCCATTTCGTTATCGGCATAGAGCGGCCCTTGCAGCTGCGCCTCTAGCGACGACTTACTGCCGTCCCACAGTAACTTCTGGAGAAAAGCGACGTTCCAGAGCGAGGGTGCAGACCGCGCAATTTCTGTGCCTTGCACGCCAATGCTGAGACGTCGGCCATCACTTAAGCCCAGCGCAGGGTCGTGACAGGTCGAACATGCCACCTCACCGTTTTTCGACAAAAGCGGATCGAAGAACAGGTAGCGGCCCAGATCAATCTGCTGCGGTGTGAAGCCATCTCTAACGGGGGGCAAGCCCGTTTTCGGTCCGCCTACCCCTTTGCCATACAGCGAGTCGTAAGCCAAATACTGACTGTGCAGTTTGCAGTGTCCCGTGTCATCAAGTCGCAAGGCGGGTGGGCAGAAGTTTGATAACTTTGGGGCCTCGCCAGCAGTGGCAAAGCCTGCGACCGTTAGGGCCAGCCAAATGTAGAGCATTGCGCGCATTTAGGCTTCCGGAGGCAGGGTGGCCAAATAAGCCGCAATCGATTCTAGGATGTCGGTATCTGTGATCGCTGGGGCTAAGCGCACCATCTGAACACCCCAGCGGTCCTGTGGATGAGCGCCCCGCAGGCCGCCGCGGAATTTTTCATACTGGGACAATACATACCAGTCGTTAAGCCCTGCTAGGGCGGGTGCTTCTAGAGCCACATTGCCCAAAGCATTGGAGCCGTGACAAGCGGAGCACAAGTTAAGGTGGTAATCCTTGCCTTGGGCAATGTCGCCTTTAATGGTGGCGACAGGTAAAGCATTCGGCAGTGCGTCTATATAGCCGGCCAGATCATCAATGTTTGAGTCACTGAGCCCGACACTGCTGGCGGCCATTATAGATCCGTGGGTGTCTTCTGGGTGTGCACCGCGTACCCCATCTCTAAAGTGATGGAGTTGGCGCGCAATATAAACGGTATCAAGGGAGGTCAGGGCAGGCGCTTGCAGCGCTTCCTGTCCAAGACCCTGAGCACCATGGCAAGAGAGGCATTGAGTGGCGTAATCCCCTGCACCGGCATGTTGGGGATTGATCAGTGCATCGGCTGTCTGAATACTATTATCAGTTGCCTTATTAGATTCCCCGCAACCCCATAATGTCAGGACTGCAACAATCAAAGCCATCCAGCGAGTTGTTTTATTATTCATAGGTCCTCCCCCCGGGGCCCTTGGTGACATAGACAGTGTAAGGCACTGAGGCTTAAAGGACAGCGTCTTTCAATACCGCCAGATAACGGCAAATAGCGGGCAGATGTTTTCAGCGCTTGCGGGCTCTCTCAAGCCGTAGCTGGGAGGGGGATAATTTGGGGATGAAAGGTGGCTTGCAACTCGGGAGGCCCGATGCCCGACGCTTGCTGCACGCTTAACTCGATTTGTGAAGGAACGAAGACGGCTTGGGCAAAAAAAAGCGGGCTGTGAAGCCCGCTCTAATACTTATTACTGCGAGTTCCTACGATCCAAGTTACTCGTCTAGGAAACTGCGCAGGTAATCTGACCGTGTGGGGTGACGCAGCTTACGCAAAGCTTTGGCTTCTATCTGACGAATACGCTCTCGCGTCACATCAAACTGCTTACCAACTTCCTCGAGGGTATGGTCGGTGTTCATGCCAATCCCAAAGCGCATGCGCAGTACCTTGGCTTCCCTAGCGGTCAGTCCTGCTAGGACATCTTGGGTCGCTTCAGTCAGGCCTTCTTCAGTGGCCGAATCGACGGGACTGGATATGGTGACGTCTTCAATGAAGTCACCCAGGTGCGAATCTTCATCATCGCCTATGGGTGTTTCCATAGAAATGGGCTCTTTCGCAATTTTCAATACCTTGCGGACTTTATCCTCGGGCATTTCCATGCGCTCGCCCAATTCTTCTGGCGTGGGTTCACGACCCATTTCCTGCAGCATCTGCCGTGAAATGCGATTGAGTTTGTTAATGGTCTCGATCATATGCACTGGAATACGGATGGTGCGGGCCTGATCGGCAATCGATCGGGTAATAGCCTGTCGAATCCACCAAGTGGCGTAAGTCGAAAACTTATAGCCGCGTCGATACTCAAACTTATCGACCGCCTTCATCAAGCCAATGTTGCCTTCCTGAATAAGATCGAGGAACTGTAATCCGCGGTTGGTGTACTTCTTTGCGATGGAGATAACCAGACGGAGGTTGGCTTCTACCATTTCTTTCTTGGCACGGCGAGCTCTGGCTTCACCCATGCTCATGCGGCGATTAATTTCTTTAATCTCAGCCACGCTTAGGCCGGTTGCTTGCTCGACTTCGCTAATGCGTCGCTGCATCCGTTGAATATCATCTTTGTGCAGTGCCAGGCGCGCACCAATGTCCTTCTTTCTAGCGACACGAGAAATCCAGCGGCTGTCGCTTTCAGAACCCGAGAAACTCTTAATGAACTCTTTGCGATCCATACGACACTCGCGAACGGCAATGCGCATGATGGCTCGTTCTTGCTTGCGAATGATGTAGAGCGATTCACGCGGCTCATCAATGAGTGGATCAAATACGCGGGGGGTGAGCTTGAAGAACTTAAACAGCTCGCCCAATTTATCCATTTCCGCAGTCGCGGTTTTGTGACCGTAGCCGTGGGTAGCAATGGCTTTTTCGGTTTTGGTGCACTGTCGCTTTAATGCGGTGAATCGTTTCTTGGCTTCAACCGGGTCTGGACCTGTTTCGACTTCAGTATCGTCGTCATCGGTAGCAGTTGCTGCAGCGGCTTCGGCGGCTTCTGCCATTTCTTGCGCTGATGGGACGTGCTCTGCCGGATCGAGGTAGCCAATTAAAATGTCTGAGAGTTTGCGCTCTTCCTTGGCCACCATGTCATAGGCGTTGCTAAGTTTCCGAGCTACACCCGGGTAGTGCGCCATCGCGGCCATCAGCTCACGAATACCTTCCTCAATGCGCTTGGCGATAACGATCTCGCCTTCGCGGGTCAGCAGTTCAACCGTACCCATTTCCCGCATGTACATGCGAACAGGGTCGGTAGTGCGTCCGGCTTCGTTTTCAACAGCGGCAAGAGCGGCAGCGGCTTCAGCGGCCGCGATCTCGTCAGCAGACCGGTCACCTTCAGTCAGGATTAATTCGTCAGCATCGGGGGCTTGCTCAAAGACCTGAATACCCATGTCGTTGATCATTTGAATGATATCTTCGACCTGATCGGGTTCAGAAATGTCTTGAGGGAGGTGATCGTTGACTTCGGCGTAGGTGAGGTAGCCCTGCTCCTTACCCTTAGCAATTAGCGCTTTGAGGCGCGATTGCTGATGCACTTTTTCGGACATGCGTGGAACCTGTAATTATGTGACAAAAAAAATAAGAGCGGGATTGTAGCGCGCTACGGCTAGTCCGACCATTAAAAAACACCGAATTACGGTTTATTACCAGCTCGGGCCCCAAGTCTGAGGCTATTACGGGGCTTTTTGGCGTCAATAGTGCGTTTCAGCTGAGTTTAACTGCGTCCTGACAGGGTGCGAATATCCCGCATTAGGCGCATTAATTCCTGCTTTTCGGAATCGTTCATGGCTTCATAAGGTTTCGCCTTAAGTAGCGCAGCTTCTTGCTTTAGCTGATTCAGTGGGCCTTCTCGCAGTAACTGTTGGAATAGTGCTTTGGCGAGCTCGGTAAGCTGGTCAGGGTCCTCAATGGGTTCTCGACCTGCCAAGTCAGTAAGCAATTGGCCTTCGGGTGTGCCGTGCCAGAACCCGAGCAATGATGCGGTAGAAATATCAGGCTGGTTATTGATGCTATCGATGACCTCAGCTAGCAGGGTAATATCGCGCCGCTCTTCGTCGGGGATCAATGCGGCATCGAGTTGGCCGGCAAGCGTTGGGTTGAGCACCAAAAGTCCCAGAAGTCTTTGCGTCGCGTTGCCGCTGGTGGGGGTTAAGCTATCATGATGAGGCGCTGCGTTGGCCCCCTCAGAATCGGCATATGACTCAATTTCTAGCCCAGGCGGTGGTGCGTCATCGTCATTGGTGGCGTAGCCCTGATCGACATCATGATAGCCCCCGGCATCGCCCGTTTCACGAGGTTCGGCGTTGGCTGTCTGATCAATTTGTCGGTCTGGTAAAGGGGTTTGTAGTCGCTTTAGGCTGTCGATGTCTATGCCGGTGCGATCTGCAAGTGACTGATACATAAGTGTTTTAAACACGCCCTCAGGGATGAGGTGCACGAAGGGTGCTGCTTGTTTGGAGAACCGAGCCCGGCCATCGAGTGTGCTTATGTCTAGGTCTTGTGCCACCCAGTCGAACAGGAAGTTTTCTAGAGGTGTGGCAGAGGAAAACAGGTGTTCCAAATGCTCTGCGCCTCGAGCACGTACCAGCGAGTCAGGGTCTTCACCGTCGGGAAGAAACAAGAAGCGCGCCTGACGGCCATCGTGCATCACCGGCAGCGTACTCTCTAGAGCTCGAAAAGCCGCCTTTCGTCCAGCCTCGTCACCATCGAAGCAAAATACGACCTCAGGCACATGGCGGAATAACCGCTCCATGTGGGCTTCGCTGGTGGCGGTACCCAGCGTGGCGACGGCATAGCCAATGCCGTACTGCGCGAGGGCAATAACATCCATGTAGCCTTCGACAACAACAATGCGGTTGAGGCTGCGCTCTGACTTGCGCGCTTGGTAAAGGCCGTAAAGTTCTCGTGACTTGTGGAAAACCGGCGTTTCAGGCGAGTTTAAATATTTGGGTTTATCGTCACCAAGCACCCTGCCACCAAAAGCAATGACCCGACCTCGGGCGTCAAGAATGGGGAAAACTATGCGGTCGCGAAAACGATCGTAAGTGCGGCCACGGTCATTAGTGACCAGCATGCCGCCATCGGTGAGTCGCTTGATTTGTTGCGCATCTTTGTCGGCGGTTTGCAGAAGGTTATCCCACCCCGGAGGGGCAAAGCCCACGCGAAAGGCTCGGGCAATTTCGCCGCTGAGACCTCGGCCCTTTAAGTAGGCAACGGCGCGCTTGGCCTCTGGATGCTTCCTGAGGCTGTGCTCATAAAAGCGTGTTGCCTGTTCTAGCTGTTCGAGAATAGGGCGGTTGGTGTCTTGGGGAGGCGTTTGTCCGGGTCGAAGTTCTTCTTTGGGCACCTGTAACCCGACGGTTTGCGCTAAAGACTCTACCGCTTCCGGAAACTCCAGTCGCTCGTAGTCCATCAAAAAGCCCAACGCATTGCCTCCGGCACCGCACCCGAAGCAGTAATAGAACTGCTTGCCCGGATTTACGGAAAAGGAGGGGGTTTTTTCGTCGTGGAAAGGGCAGCAAGCTGAAAAATTCTTGCCAGTTTTTTTAAGCTTCACCCGTCGGTCAATGACCTCAACGATATCAACTCGGTCTAGCAAGTCATCGATGAATTTTTGAGGGATGCGTGCCACGAGGCTAGGAGCGGGCCGCGTTCAAATCAGCTGTTGAGCTTGGCCTTAACCAGCTTGGAGACCTCACCCATGTTGGCGCGCCCCTGCATTTTAGGCTTCAGCACTGCCATTAAAGGGCCCATGGCGGCCATGCCGGTAGCGTCAATAGAGGCAAGCGCTTCGTCAATGGCGCTAGCAATTTCTGCCTCGCCCAATTGCTCGGGTAGGAACTCCTGAATGACGGCAATCTCTAGATCTTCTTGAGCCGCTAATTCTTCACGATCGGCGTCGCGGTACTGCGTGGCTGAGTCGCGTCTCTGCTTAACCATTTTGTCGAGAATGGTTAGTGCTCTGGCATCATCTATATCAATGCGCTCGTCGACTTCAATGCGTTTGAACTCGGCTTGAATCAGCCGTATGGTCCCTAACCGGGGTTTATCCCGGGCTTTCATGGCGGCTTTCATTTCCGCCTTGATAGTAGCGACCAGGTTAGTCACGTCGTATTACCAAGAATCAATACAAACGCTGTCGCTTGCGATTCTCGCGCGACATTTTCTTGGCGTGACGCTTAACAGCGGCAGCTGCAGCACGCTTACGAATTGTGGTGGGCTTCTCGTAGTGTTCGCGCTTACGGACTTCAGCGAGTAAACCTGCTTTTTCGCACGAACGCTTGAAGCGTCGCAGTGCGACGTCGAAGGGCTCGTTTTCTTTAACCTTAACTGCGGGCATTAACGTTGCTTCCTGTTTTTTTACTTTAATCTGGTGGTTGGTCCACGGCCTTTTTCGGTCTCTAGACCGGCAGCGGGCGCGCAGTATAGGCATCCAGGCAGTATTTTGCAAAGGCAATCAACGTGTTACTTTGCCGCGCTTAGGACTTTGGGAGGGTTGTTTTGAAGGTTTTGGGGATTGAAACCAGCTGCGATGAGACCGGCGTTGCGGTTTACGATACTGAACGCGGTTTGTTGGCCGAGGCTTTATACAGTCAGGTTGAGGTGCATGCCGAATACGGTGGTGTGGTGCCTGAGCTGGCCTCAAGAGATCATATTCGTAAGACGCTACCGCTAATTAATGAGGTATTGCAGCGAAGCGGGCTGGATAAAAGCGAGTTGGACGGCATTGCCTACACCGCTGGCCCCGGTTTGATGGGCGCGCTCATGGTCGGTGCCACTCTAGGGCGCTCTATGGCTCGGGGTCTTGGCATTCCGTGCCTGGGCGTACATCACATGGAAGGGCATTTGCTGGCACCAATGCTGGGAGAGAACCCTCCTGAGTATCCGTTTATTGCGCTTTTGGTGAGTGGTGGTCATAGCCAGCTGGTGCGGGTCGATGGTTTGGGTCGTTACACGCTGCTGGGGGAGTCGGTCGACGACGCAGCGGGGGAAGCCTTTGATAAAACCGCCAAATTGCTCGATTTACCCTATCCCGGGGGTCCTCAGGTGGCAAAGCTGGCTGAAAAGGGCAATCCTGATCGCTTCGATTTTCCTAGGCCCATGGTTCGACAGCCCGGCCTCGATATGAGCTTTAGCGGATTAAAAACTCACACATTAACCACGGTTCGAGCTTGTCGTGAAGCTACGGGTCTTACCGATCAGGACAGGGCCGATATTGCCTGTGCTTTTGAAATTGCCGTTGTAGATACGCTGGTAATTAAGTGTCGCAGAGCCTTGGAACAAGAATCGCTCAAGACGTTGGTGATGGCCGGTGGGGTGAGTGCTAATCGGCGGCTTAGAAAAGTTTTGGCTGAAAAACTGGCACCGATGGGTGTTGCCGTGCATTACCCGCCCTTGGCGTTGTGCACGGATAACGGTGCCATGATTGCCTATGCGGGCGCGCTTAGGCTCGCCGCGGGACAGCGGGACCCCGATGAGGCCGAGGTACGGCCGCGTTGGCCAATGACGTTGTTGCACCCCCCGGAGGTGGCATGACCGATAAGGTGTTTATAAACGGGCTTCGTGCTGAGACGGTAATTGGCGTTTACGATTGGGAGCGAAACATACGCCAGCCCTTAATCTTTGACCTTGAAATGGCCACGGACAACAGGGCTGCGGCTAAAGACGACGACCTGACGAAGGCCATTGATTATGCCGCCATTTCGCAGCGGGTTATTGCGGAGGTGGAAGGTTCATCCTTTCAGCTCATTGAAACCCTCGCCGAGCACCTTGCAGCCCTAATTCTCGAGGAGTTTGGCGTGCAGTGGTTGCAATTACGGGTGCTTAAGCCCACGGCGGTTGCTGAGGCTGACGCGGTGGGTGTACAGATTCAGCGCGGTGATGCTTCCTTTAGTTAGGCTTGTGTAACTTGGTTAAACCCGCGCAGGGCTAAAACACAGAGTTCCAAAATAGGCAGGCCCAAAACACATAGGCCCAAAACACGGAATACCCACCTTGCCTTGCGATATTCACTCTAATTTTATTCGTTGACGAAGTCCTTGGTGAGTACTGCAGCAATTGCCTCGACGCGGGATTCTCTTAGGGCTTTACCGAGGGCCGGTCCGGTAAGCCCAGTTTCCAACAACGTTTGAGCCCTCACCGTATTGGCAGCATCTTTAGCCTGCTGCAAAGCGATGCAGCTGGGGTGCTTTGCGAAGGTGTCTGATTCTAGTGCCGCCGCCGCCTCGCAAAACCCATCAAACGGTTCAGGCCGACGCAGTGCGTCCAGGCCCTCCAGCAGTGACATGCATTCGCTGGGGTCTCGCAGGGCTTGCTTAGTTTTGGGTCGCCAAGTAGTTAGGCGCTCGGCTAAATCTCGGAATTGGTTGGGTGCTTTCCTAGCCTCTGAGGTTGCTCTCGCCTGATTGGAGGGGAGCTCAGAGAGCAAAATAGCCCACCGGCAATCGGTACGGTTTGTAAACTGGGCGGCACGACGCAGACGATCAATGCCGCTAGTGACGGCGACGGCGGGCATGAGCGTTGCCATGGCGCCGCACTGTCGCAGTGTTTCAAAGTAAATTTCAGGGTGCCGCTCCCCTAAAGCGCGCTCAGTTTCCACCCAAATTCGCTCGGTGGCGAGGTGCTCAAGTTCTCCCTGAGCCACAATGGCACCCATGAGCTGCAGCGTCTCCTTGGCCACGGTGAAACCCAGTGCATGGTAGCGGGCCGCAAATCGTGCGACTCGCAGCACCCGCAAAGGGTCTTCTACAAAGTGTGGCGACACGTGCCGCAGACATTTTGCTTCAAGGTCTCGTTTGCCACCATAGGGATCGACCAGCACGCCGTCGTCATCCATGGCCATTGCATTAATTGTGAGATCACGCCGCGTTAGATCTTCCTCGAGGGTTACCGATGGCGCAGCATGCACTTCGAATCCGTGGTAACCGAAGCCGCTTTTGCGCTCAGTTCGCGCGAGGGCATATTCTTCTTGAGTTTTAGGATGTAGAAAAACCGGGAAGTCGCGCCCAACTTGCTTAAAGCCCTGGTCGAGTAGCGCTTGGGGGGTACCACCAACCACAACCCAGTCGGTCTCGCTGTGAGGATAACCGAGTAACTCATCTCGAACGGCACCCCCCACACGATAAATCTTCATGAGTGATCACAGCCGTGACTGAAGTACTGATCAGTCTCTATGGCATAAACGGTCAGACAGCGTCCCCAAACGCAGCCAGTATCAAGCCCGATAAACTGCTTAGAGTCGGTTTTGCCCTCCAACGATGCCCAATGCCCAAAAAACAGCCGTTCATTAGGCTGTAGGCGGTGGGGGTGTTCAAACCAGGGCCTCAACGTCTCACCGTACAGGGTTGCCGCTTTTGCTGTGGCACCTTTACTGGTGAAGTCCAGACCGCTGGTTGCCGTGCAATGTCGCATTCGAGTGAAGTAATTTGTAATGGTTCGTAAACGTGCCAGACCGCTTAAATGCGGCGACCAGCGGTAGGGCTCGTTACCGTACATGGCCTTGAAAAACTCAATGCGGCGACGGCTTCTCAATATGGCGGCCACTTCTTCAGCATAGCCCCATGCCTCGTTACTCGACCAGCAGGGCGGAATGCCGGCATGGGTCATTAGCAGGGAGCCTTCGCGGTGCATGAGGGGCTGCTGTACTAGCCAGTCCAATAGTATGTCGGCATCTTCGGCCTCGAGAATATCCTCAAAGTTATCGGACCGGCTTTTTTTACCCACACCGGCATGGTGGGCAAGCAAATGGAGATCATGGTTTCCTAAGACCACCTTAACCACCGATCGGTTGGCATAAAACCAGCGCAGGGTAGCGAGGTTGTCGGAGCCTCGATTAATAAGATCGCCGACAGACCACAGCTGGTCGTGTTTGGGGTCAAAATTCACCTGAGTGAGCAAGGCCGTAAGGTCTGGGTAGCAGCCCTGAATGTCGCCAATGACATAAGTTGTCACAGCACTACCCCCAAGTGGCAGCTAAAGAGGGCACTCAACAGCACAATGTTGGCGGCATCACGCGCCATCAGAGAATTCCGGGCAGCTTAGACAAGGCCACAAATTGCTCAAGCCGCAACGTTTCTGCTCGGGCGGTGGGGGCTACATCCACCGACGCAAAGGCTTCGTCGTCTAGCACTCCCTTAAAGTTATTGCGTAGCGTTTTTCTGCGCTGGGCGAACGCCATTTGCACGGCTTTTCCTAACCGCACAACGTTGCAATCAGGGTAGGGCGGTGTTGCGTGGGGTATTAGCCGGACAATAGCTGACTGGACCTTTGGCGGCGGAAAAAAAGCTTCAGGGGGGACATCAAACAGGTGCGACACATCGCAGTAAAATTGGGCCATCACCCCCAACCGTCCCCAATCTTTGCTACCCGGTTGTGCGGCTAACCGGGTCACGACCTCGCGCTGTAGCATAAAGTGCATGTCACCAATGATGGCTGCATTTTCAAGAAGTTTGAAAATCAGTGGGGTGGATATGTTGTAGGGCAGATTCCCCACTACCCGGAGAGGCCTGTCGTCTGCACGCAAAGCCTCGTAGTCAAATTTGAGAGCGTCCCCGGTATGCAGCGTAAATCGCGGGTGTATGCTAAACGCTGCCAATAGGCCTGTGGTGAGATCTCGGTCTAGCTCAATGGCATCGAGCTGGCAGCCACTGGTCACCAGTGACTCGGTTAAAGCGCCTTGGCCAGGACCGATCTCAACAATGTGGTCGCCTTTGTTTGCAGAAATGGCTCGGGCAATCGCCTGAATGACGCCGTCATCCTGAAGGAAGTTTTGCCCGAAGCGTTTGCGGGGGGCGTGCCCCCCAGAGTTATTTGCCATGTTCTTAACCACTAACTGCCAAATTGCGGTGTCTGTTAGCATTACATGGTACGCGGTGTTGATGAACAACGCCCCCTTGAAAATCTTTGAAACGAGAGCTTTGTGACACTCAAGCAGTATTTTTCACTCGTCGACACTATTGCACGGCTCTCATTGAAGGCCGAGGCACGGCGTTACTATTTTGGTTTTTGGTGGTGGGTGATTGAGCCACTGCTTTACGTGGCTGTTTTTTACGTTGTGTTCGAGAAATTTTTGGGTACCCGCACTCCCGATTTTCTGATGTTTTTGATCGTTGGAAAGTTCACCTTTATCTGGTTCTCCAAAACAGTTAACTACGCGGGTAACAGCTTGATTGCCAATGCCGGCCTGATTGGCCGCATGGATTTACCCAAAACCCTGTTTCCTCTGGCAGTCATCCTTGAATGCACCTATCGACAAACC
>ENA-ORDA01001051-ORDA01001051.1-marine-metagenome-genome-assembly--contig:-NODE-1051-length-24661-cov-5.297755_pt1 | contig 24661 bp, 16 predicted proteins | sample MGYA00237778_ERZ508506 | MGnify/ENA primary metagenome ERZ508506 (study PRJEB26177, sample SAMN06267891) | marine metagenome | isolation source: Monterey Bay, California, USA | place: Pacific... | reverse complement strand
AGAAAATTAGCTGATTTACTTTTAGCTCTGGTGGCTATTGAGGGTATCGAATGGATTCGATTGCATTATGCTTTTCCAACTGGCTTTCCTGAAAATGTTTTAGAAGTGATGTTTGAGCAACCTAAAGTGTGTAATTACTTAGACATACCCTTACAGCATATTGCCGACCCCATTCTTAAGTCAATGCGAAGAGGTACCACAAAAGAAAAGACCACCAATTTGTTAAAGAAATTTCGTAAAGAGGTGCCTGGAATAATTCTTAGAACTTCATTAATAGTTGGATATCCCGGAGAAACAGAAGAAGATTTTGAAACCCTAAAAAATTGGGTTAAAGAAATGCGTTTTGAGCGCCTAGGTTGTTTTACTTATAGTCATGAGGAGAATACCCATGCCCATCAATTAAAAGACGATGTGACTGAACAGGTAAAGCAAGAACGTTCCAATGCCATTATGGAAATTCAGTCACAAATTTCCTGGGAACACAACCAATCGTGTGTGGGGAAAACCTACCGTTGTTTAATTGATCGTAAAGAAGGGGAGAATTATGTAGGGCGAACTTTTATGGATTCTCCAGATGTTGATAATGAGGTATTAGTAAATGCAACCACTCATTATCTAAAGCAAGGTGAATTTGTAGACTTATTAATCACTGAGGCTTCAGACTACGACTTAATAGGAATACCCATTAAATAGTTTAATAGGCTCTATTCAAAAGAAAAGAGCGTTGGCAAACACTATTTTCCCTGAATACCAAAAACTTCTAAAGAGCACATTATCAACGAGATAAATAATATTTCCTCTACCTAGAGATTCTTCTCCAAAAATCAGTGATTTCTTCTGACGTTCAATTGCTTTATACCCTATAAATCCAGCTGAGGGAAGAGTATTTTCTTTTATGAAGGCTGCATTGTTACCGTTTTCTAAAAAAGAATATGCTTGTTCGTTTAATTTTAAACTATAGTAACTATCTAAACCAAAACTTAATGGGTGAGTTTTATCAAGAGATACTGCGTAAATACTTCCTGTTGTAATCTCACTAATCTCATTTCTTTCTTGTTCTACTTTGGGAATTAGTGTGTTTTCACTTACAATACTTTTCTTTTTTTCTAATTTAAAAAAATCGGTATTTGCAAACTTATTTAAAGCTCCAGAAACAGCAATAATTTTCCCTCCTTTTCGAATCCATTCAATAATTTTATCATTAGTGTTATTAGTTTTCCACTTTTCATAATATCCATTTGGAATGATTAGTTGATCAATTTCTGATAATGCACTTCCTAACTTATTTTCATCAATTTGCATTAAAGGATACGCTAATTGTTGTTCAAAATAATGCCATACTTCTCCATAGCTCAAAGTTGAAGCATCATCACTTCTAAGAATAGCAATTTTAGGTGCTTTAATCAAGTGTAATTCATTCGCACCTAAATCAGGTCCCGAAGTTGAATATCCCGTTGTTATAGGGTGTAATTTTCTGTTAAACTCTTTAGCAAGACTAGCTATCTTCTTAAGATAATTTTCATGGTTTATATTATCTCCTTTAAGAATAAAAATACTTCCTGGATTCCAGTTTTTCCCACTATTTGAAATGGGTAGGCTAGTGTATCTAATTCCAATTCCTTTTTTAAGTAATGCCGCTATAAATTTTGCGTCATTAAAACTACCATAGGAAAGTGCATACCCATACATTTTCTCTGAAAGCACAATATTTGTTTCTGTATTAATCTTTACAGCTTCGGTTTCAACTTCTTCTTTTGTGGCAATTGCTTTTAGACCATATGCATAGGGCAAAGACCATGCTGTTATGTCATATGTAAGTGAATCATTTAATTTAGTTTGTGGTTCTAAGAGGACCTGTACCATTTTTCCTTTAGGCTGATTGGTAGGAACTACAAGTGCATTTTTCGAAAAGGAGGTATTAGTAATTTTTTGTTTTTGATAATTGAATCCTTTTAGAGTATTATTTTTCTTTAATGCATAGCTTTTTATATCATGTTTATTTAAAAGTGAAGCCAAAGCATCAATTTTATCCACATTACCCTCTAGCACAAAGTTTTTGTACTTTAAATTTTTATTTTTAAAATATGCTTGATAATTTTCATTGAGTATTTGTTTGTTTTTCACAGCCATTTCAACAGTAGAAATTCCTGTAGTATAGTGGTGTTCAATTCGGTCAATGAGCGTTAACTCAATATTCTCATTATTGTCAATACCTAAGCCAGCAACTCCCCCTCCTGCTTGTTCATAGGTCATACCAATTGATCCTAAAAACATTGGATAACTGTCGCCATAACTAGGATAGAGTAAGTCAAAATTTTGTTTAGTAAAATAAAACCATCCTTCTTTATCAAAATAACTTGCGTGGTTTTTGCCAATTGCATCTTGAAAGTCAATTTGAAAATTAGTTATAACTTCATGAAGTGGTTCTGCTGCTGGTGCGAAATAATAAGGATTATTAATTCCTTGTTCATGAAAATCAACATGAATATGAGGTAACCAAAGATTATATTTTTTTACACGTTGTTCTGACTCTAGTTGGGTTAGCCAAGCCCAGTCACGGTTTAAATCAAACATATAATGATTACTTCTCCCGCTGTGCCAAGATTCACTGTGTTCTCGAGTTAAGCCATTACTATCATATGGTGTGCTTTTAGTCTGGTTGTATAAATTCACATAACGATCTCGCCCGTCAGGGTTAATACACGGATCTATAATCACAATGGTATCTTTCAGCCAATTACTATATTTTGTGAGTAAGGCATGGGCAGTTTTCATTGCAGCCTCTGTACTTGAGGACTCATTTCCATGGACATTGTAGCTAAGCCATACTATTGCTTTTTCATTATTTAAAGGCCCTTTTTCTATTCCACTATTTTGTAAATGTGTTTTTCTAATTGACTCAAGATTTTTCAAGTTTTCAGGAGAAGAAATAAAAGCCAGTTGCAGTAAGCGACCTTCATTGGTTTTTCCGTAAGATTGCAACTGAAGAGCTTCGGATCCATTCTCTAAATGTTTAAAATAATCAACTACTTGATGGTGTCTCGAGAATTTGGTGCCTAGGGAATACCCTAAATATTCTTTTGGAGATTGAATTTGCGATTGAAGAACAAGTGTAAATAATAAAAAGAGGTTGCTAAGAGACTTTTTGAACATAATTTTATTTTTGGAACTTTAAATTTACACTTTCTAATTAAACTCTAAATTTCTTTTCCTAAAAAACGAATATATTTACACAAAATCATTCATGAAAAAACAACATATTCCTTTTCGAGATACAGGTCGTTTTTCTAGTTTGATTTGTGATTATTTATCAGAGAATAATACTTTAAAGCCTTTCTATGGTCAGTTTCCAACCCTGAATAATTTTAAAACTCAGATCACTGATAAAACTAAAAGTTATTCAGCTACCCATCGAAAAGTATTGGTTCAATCTCTTCGAGAGCAATATGAAATAATAACACCCTCTTCTTTAGTACTTGAAAACTTAGATCTTTTAGCTCAAAAAAACACATTTACTATCACTACAGGTCATCAATTGAGTTTAATGACAGGACCCTTATATTTCCTTTATAAGATCATTAGTACTATAAATTTATGTGAACAATTAAAAGTTAAATACCCTTCTTCAAATTTTGTTCCAGTATATTGGATGGCCAGTGAAGATCATGATTTTGAGGAAATTAGTTCATTTCGATTTCAAGATAAACGTATTAATTGGCACCGTGATTCTGCGGGGGCTGTTGGTGAAATTCCTTTAGATGATTTGCAAGAGGTTTTGGATGTTTTTGAACAGTATATAGGCACCTCAGAAAATTCAAATACAATTCGTAAATGGATCACTGAAAGTTACCGTGCTTCTCATAACCTTTCTGAAGCCACCTTTCGTTTGGTTAATGAACTTTTTGGTGACAAGGGTCTAATAATTTTAGAACCAAACAAACCGGCATTAAAAAAATTATTCATACCTATTTTAAAAGCAGAACTTACCAGTCAACATTCTTTTAAGAATGTAAACAGTCAACTAGAAAATATACAAAAAACGTATAGTACCTCATTCATTCCTCAAGTGAATCCAAGAGAAATAAATTTATTTTATTTAGCAAAAAACAATCGCTATCGGATTGAAAAAGAAGCTGGAGAATTTTCGTTAAATGGAACTGAAGAGCGTTTTTCTGAAGCTAGTTTTTTAAAAATTTTAGAAATCCATCCTGAATATTTTTCTCCAAATGTTATTTTACGTCCAGTTTATCAAGAGGTTATTTTACCTAATTTATGCTACATTGGTGGTGGTGGAGAGATTGCCTATTGGTTTCAACTAAAAAAACACTTTGATTTTTTAAAGATTCCTTTTCCTGTTTTACTTTTGAGGAACTCGGCAGTCATTTATTCTAAAAAAACTGCTAAAAAAATCAAAAATCTAGATTTAGATGTGTCAGATTTTTTCTTAAAAAGAAATATTATAATCAACAAAAAGATTCGAGAAGTTAGTGATATTGATCTTGACTTATCCTTCTTGAAAACTCAATTAAACAAACAATTTGATTATTTAAATAAATTAGTTGCAAAAACAGACAAGTCTTTTGAAGGTGCAGTTACTGCTCAAAATATAAAACAGCTAAAAGGTATTTCTAATCTAGAGAAACGATTATTAAAGGCACAAAAAAAGGTGTTTGAAGATAAAGTTAACCGCCTTGTAGATATTCACGACCAGCTTTTTCCTGATGACACACTCCAAGAGCGAACCATAAATTTTGTATCTCTTTATCTTAAGATTGGAGATGCTTTTTTGCCAACTCTTTTTGAAGCACTGGATCCTATGAATCCAAATTTTGTTTTACTGGAATATTAGCCACAGAAAAATAGGTTGATTTTTTTGTTGATAGCCAGTCTCCTTGTTTTATTCGGCTATAATTGTATTTTTGCTCATGCAAGAAAAAGTTCTTATTCTCGATTTTGGTTCTCAGTATACCCAATTAATTGCACGCCGTGTCCGTGAATTATTCATTTACTGTGAAATTCATCCGTTCAACAATCCGCCAAAAAATATCACTAGTTTTAAAGCTGTAATTTTATCAGGTTCTCCTTTCTCAGTTCGAAGTGATGAGCCCCCTCGCCCTGACTTAAAAGAAATTAAAGGAAAAATACCCCTATTAGGTATTTGTTATGGAGCACAATATCTAGCCCATTTTTTCGGTGGCAAAGTTAGCCCATCAAATACCCGTGAATATGGTCGTGCACATCTAACAAACATAGATTCTAGAGCTCTTTTTTTTAAAAAAATTGGTAATAATAGTCAAGTTTGGATGAGCCATGGGGACACTATTTTGAGTCTTCCCGAAGGTGCAGAATTATTAGCAAGCACAGAAGATGTTGAAAACGCAGCATACAAGCTAAAGGACGAAGATACTTATGCAATTCAGTTTCATCCTGAGGTATACCATTCTCTAGAAGGAAAACAAATCTTAGAAAACTTTTTGGTTGATATAGCCGGAGTACATCAAGACTGGACCCCTGACTCTTTTGTGGACATGACCGTTCAAGATATTAAAAATAGAGTGGGTGATGGTAAGGTAATTCTGGGTCTTTCGGGAGGAGTTGACTCTTCTGTTGCTGCAATCCTACTGAACAAAGCTATTGGAAACAAACTCAATTGTATTTTTGTGAATAATGGGTTACTTCGAAAAAATGAATTTGACCAAGTGTTGGATCAGTATTCAGGAATGGGACTTAATGTTAAAGGAGTTGATGCATCTGAAATGTTTCTAAATGCCTTGGATGGTGTTTCAGACCCTGAAACTAAACGCAAAATTATTGGCAAAACATTTATTGATGTTTTTGATTCTGAAGCTAATAAAGTAGAGGGTGTAAAGTGGTTAGCTCAAGGCACCATATATCCAGATGTTATAGAATCTATTTCTGTAAATGGACCTTCAGCCACAATAAAATCACATCATAATGTTGGTGGTCTGCCAGATTATATGAAATTAGAATTAGTAGAGCCCTTGCGAATGCTTTTTAAGGATGAAGTTCGAAGAGTAGGGAAAAGCATGGGAATGGATTCAGAACTTTTGGGAAGACACCCTTTTCCTGGACCTGGTTTAGCCATTCGTATTTTAGGAGAGATTACAAAAGAAAAAGTAAGAATGCTGCAAGAAGTAGATGCTATTTTTATTCAAGGCCTAAAGGCTTGGAATTTATACGACGAAGTTTGGCAAGCAGGAGCTATTTTTCTTCCTGTCAATAGTGTAGGAGTAATGGGAGATGAACGGACATATGAAAGTTGTGTGGCCTTGAGAGCAGTTCAGTCTACAGATGGTATGACTGCAGATTGGGTTAATTTACCCTATGAATTTTTACAGAAAACATCTAATGAGATAATAAATAATGTAAAAGGTGTTAATCGAGTGGTATATGATATTAGTTCTAAGCCACCTGCAACAATTGAATGGGAATAGTTTTTGCTAATAATTAAGGAATGAAACAAATTAAAATACTTTTTACATTACTTCTTTTTTTGGGAAGCTTGAATCTTTCAGCACAAACTCCAGAAAAATTCCGTAATCATAGAGTAGGTAAAAAGGAAACCTTATCATCTATAATTGAGAGGTATGGTATTTCTAAAACTCAATTGTTACAGTACAATCCACTGGTGGATCGAGTTGGGATTAAAAGAAAGATGACACTGCGCATTCCAGTTTACAAAAAGGAATTATTAATTAGTGAACAGACACTTGAAATTAAGGAAGTCGAAATCGATAGTTTTATTCATTTGGTAGCTCCTAAAGAAACAAAGTGGCGCTTAGCATATAAATACAATACTACTATTAAAATTTTAGATTCTTTAAACCCTCAAATAAAAGAAGGACTAAAAATAGGACAACGATTAATTATGCCGACTGCTGTTGCTGCTAAAATTATTCCAGAAAAAGATTCACTTTTCAATTATTATAAAGTGCTTCCTAAAGAAGGGTTTTATCGTATTGAAAAAAAGTTAGGAGTGAATAAGCGTGTTTTGGATTCTTTGAACCCTAATATAGAAACTACTGGTCTTCAACCAGGGATGATTCTAAAAATTCCAGGAATGCAAAGCGGTGTCTTAAAAGTTGAAAACGATCTGTTGGTAGAAAGAGTTAATTTATTAGACTCCACACTTCAGAAAGCTAAAATAAAATTGGGTGTCTTGTTACCCTTTAGAGCTAGTGAAATTGTCTTCGATTCAATTTTAGACACAGAAAAAATTCTGGAAGGAAGAAATCTTCATACTATTTCACTTGATTTTTATACAGGGGTTCAATTTGCGATAAAAAAAGCAGCTATTAAGGGAATTGATGTTGAGCTTACCACCTTAGATACTGAAAATAATCCTACAATTATTCAAGAAATTATTCGTTCTAACGTGCTTAAAGATTTAGATTTTATTGTGGGACCTCTAATACCTAAAAATTTTAATATTATTTCGAATGCGCCTTCTTTGAGCCAACTAATTAAAATTGCGCCTCTTTCTTCTGTTCCAGTTGTATTAAGGAAAAATGTTTTTCAATCGGTTACCGAAGAAGCTCATTTTAGATCTAAAATGTATAGACATCTAGTATCCGTTATTGATACTACTCAAAATGTAGTTATTGTGGCTGACTCCTCACATCGAGCTATAGAAAAAGAGCTTAAGTTGAAGTTTCCCTGGGCTATTACAATTCGTCCAGAATTACAAGATTATATTCTACCGGAGTTAGTAGACTCTTTGCTTGTTGATTCTTTGCCTAATAAAGTACTTTTTGAGTCTAAATCTTTTCCGCTCATTGCCAGTGCTATCTCTCAATTTAATGCGCAGAACTCAAAAAATAGAGAAGTTCAAGTTTTTACTACTTTCAGGGGAAATGCTTATGACAATGAAAATTTATCACTCAGTATGTTGGGGGGGGTGAAATTTACTTATCCAGTAGGCTTTAGGCCATTGGATGAGGACTCATCCCGAGCTTTCATTGAGAATTACATCAATTATTATGGAAAACCTCCAACAAAAGAAGCACTTCGCGGGTATGATGTAACACTTGATGCTATTTTACGAACAGCAGTTGCGAAAGACCTCAAAAAATCTCTAGAATTAGGAGAAACAGGATATTCTTCTAATCGTTTTTTATATCATAAAAACATTAATGAGTCCTTTTCTAATGAAGCATTTTTTATTTTGCAGCATAAGGGCTATGAAATATTAGAGATAAAAGAATAGATAATACTGGCAAGAAGTTACTATTGATTTTGTAAATTTGAGCCCGGTAGGTTAACTGTCAAAAACAACCGGATGTCCAACACCAAGTATATTTTTGTAACCGGAGGGGTTACATCATCTTTAGGTAAAGGTATTGTAGCAGCTTCTTTAGCTAAGCTACTTCAGTCTCAAGACTTTAGTGTTACCATTCAAAAATTTGATCCCTACATTAATGTGGATCCTGGAACGTTAAACCCATATGAACATGGTGAATGTTTTGTCACTGATGACGGGGCAGAAACTGACCTTGATTTAGGTCATTATGAACGTTTTCTCAATGTAAATACTTCTCAAGCCAATAATGTAACCACAGGAAGGGTTTACCAAAGTGTAATTGAAAAAGAACGTCGTGGTGAGTTTTTAGGAAAAACCGTACAGGTAATTCCACACATCACCAACGAGATAAAAGAACGTATGAGTCTTTTAGGAGAAAGCAATAAGTTTGATATTGTGATTACAGAAATTGGTGGAACTGTTGGGGACATTGAATCACTGCCCTATATAGAGTCAGTTCGTCAAATGATTTGGGATTTAGGTCGAGAAAATGCTATTGTAATCCATCTAACCCTCATTCCTTTTTTAGCAGCAGCAGGAGAATTAAAAACAAAACCCACCCAGCACTCCGTTAAAACATTAATGGAAAGTGGTATTTCTGCAGATATTATAGTCTGTAGGACAGAGCATGAACTTTCTGAAGATTTGCGTCAAAAATTAGCTTTGTTTTGTAATGTTAAGCGGGAAGCAATTATTCAGTCAATTGACGTAGATACTATATATGATGTTCCTTTAAAGATGTTAGAGGAGGGTCTAGATAAAGTTGTTTTAAATAAACTTCAATTAAAGCCTAAGAAAACCTTAGATTTAACACGTTGGAATGAGTTTTTATACAAATTTAAAAACCCAAAACACAGTTTAAAAATTGGTTTAGTTGGAAAGTATGTTGAATTACAAGATTCATATAAATCTATCTTAGAATCTTTAATTCATGCTGGGGCCGTTAATGAAACAGAAATTCAGGTCATCAGCATTCATTCTGAAAAACTCAATGATAAAAATGTAGCAACAAAATTGAATACTCTTGACGGAGTGATAGTAGCTCCTGGTTTTGGAGAGCGAGGTATCGAAGGAAAAATTACAGCAATAGCTTATGCCCGTAAACATCAAATCCCATTTTTTGGAATATGTTTAGGAATGCAAATGGCTGTTATTGAATATTCAAGAAATACAGCAGGCCTATCATCGGCTAATTCAATTGAGATGGACGAAAACTGCAAAACGCCCGTTATTGATTTAATGGAATCTCAAAAAAGTGTTGTCAATAAAGGCGGAACAATGCGACTGGGAGCATGGGATTGTTCTCTTTTAGAAAATTCATTAGCACATAAGGCATATGGCTCTAAAACGATTTCAGAACGACATCGCCATAGATATGAATTCAATGATGCTTTTAAGGAAAGAATTTTTGATCAGGATTTTGTGGTGACTGGAACCAATCCTGAAACTGGATTGGTAGAAATTATAGAATACAAAAAACATCCTTGGTTTTTAGGAGTTCAATTTCATCCTGAATATAAAAGTACAGTATCTACTCCACATCCTTTATTCGTATCATTCATACAAGCCAGTTTAACAAATAAATCAAAGGCTTAACTTTTGAAAAATAATTATGGAAGAAAAGAAGTTTGACCCCCTCCAGTTTATAGGATTTATCCTTATTGCATTAATCCTTACTTGGATGTTATACAGGAATGGACCTGTAGAAGAACAAAAATCAGAATCAAATACGACTACTGAACAAGGCGTTACTCCTCCTTCTAGTTCAGAAGAAAGTAAAAATTCAGCAGCCTTTATTCAACAACAAAAAGTAGAAAACTTTGGAGATCTTGGAACTTTATTTAAGCCAAATTCCGTTGAAAATATTTCTATTTCTACAGAAAATATCAGCTATGAAGTTCAGTCCAAAGGTGCTCAAATTGTAGTTTTACAATTGGATAAGTTTGAAAATTTTGCAGACAATCCACTACGGTTAATTTCAGAGTCCAATTCCGACTTTAATGTTAAATTATCGACTTTGGATGGGCGTGTATTGAATACACGAGATATATTTTTTACCCCTACTTTGACCGATCAGGCTGATTCATTTAAGCTTTTAATGACCGCCAGTATTAGTACTAGACAAAGTATTGTGTTTGAATATGTTTTTCCTAAACAGGGATATCTCTATACAGTGAATCTCATAACCGAAGGAATGCAAACATTATTAAATTCCAATACTCCTCCTAATTTTACATGGAAAACAGATGCTTTTAGAAATTCTAGAAGTATTGACTACGAGAATCGTTATACAGAATTTACTTTTGGTTATGAAGAAGATCGCGTTGATTATTTATCTTTAAATGGTGAAGATAAAGAGTCACGTGATGGAATTCGATGGATTTCATATAGACAACATTTCTTCAGCTCTATTTTAATTCCATCCAATCCGATAGCTTCTGCAGAACTAACTTCTATTGATTTAGCAAGTGAAGAAAATTTGGAAGAAAAATTCACAAAAACATTTAAAACATCCTATTTCTTAGGATTAACGAATGGAAATTTAAATACTCAATTAACGTTTTATAACGGCCCTACAGACTATGACTCTCTTAAAGTATTAGATGGTGACTTAGAAACATCTATTCCAATGGGATGGGGTATTTTTGGTTGGATTAATCGTGTGATTTTCTTGCCTTTATTTGGGTTTTTATCCTCCTTTTTGTCATTTGGAATCGCAATTATTGTTATGACAGTTATTGTTCGTTTAGCCATGTCCCCCGTTACCTATAAGTCGTATGTTTCTCAAATTAAAATGAAGGTATTAAGACCTGATATTGAGATAATTAATAATAAATACAAAGATGACGCTGTAAAACGTCAACAAGAAACCATGAGTTTATACTCTAGGGCGGGTGCAAATCCAATGTCAGGATGTGTTCCTGCTTTATTGCAACTACCTATTTTTTATGCACTGTTTTCTTTCTTCCCGGTAGCTTTTGTGCTTCGTGATAAGAGTTTCTTATGGGCAGATGACTTGTCATCTTATGATTCTGTATATGACTTGGGCTTTAGTATTCCTTTTTATGGAGATCACATTAGTTTGTTTCCTATTCTGGCCTCAATAGCTATTTTCTTTTATACCCAAATGACCACAGGTCAACAAGCAATGCCTCAGCAGCCTGGCATGCCTAACATGAAAATAATCATGTATTTAATGCCCCTAATGATGTTGTTTTTCTTCAATAACTATGCGAGTGGTTTAAGTTTGTATTATTTCGTTTCAAATCTTTTGACTATTATCTTGATGTTGGTGATCAAAAACTATATCGTTAATGATCAAAAAATTCTTTCTAAAATTGAAGAAAATAAAAAAAAGCCTAAAAAAGCAGGTGGTTTTTCTTCAAGACTTCAAAAAGCAATAGAGCAAGCTGAAAAGCAAAAAAAAGCAGGGCGTAAATAATATTAATTTACTGCGTATCTTTATGTTATGAAAAAAGGACGGGTAATCGTTGGTCTTTCTGGAGGTGTAGACTCTAGTGTTGCTGCCAATCTCCTCAAAGAAGAGGGGTATGAGGTCATTGGACTTTTTATGAAAAACTGGCATGATGAGTCTGTAACTCTTTCTAACGAATGTCCATGGCTAGAGGATAGTAATGACGCCATGCTTGTGGCAGAAAAATTAGGAATTCCTTTTCAAACCGTAGATTTAAGCAAAGAATATAAAGAACGTATAGTTGACTATATGTTTGATGAATACGCTAAAGGTCGAACGCCAAATCCAGATATTTTATGTAATCGAGAAATAAAGTTTGATGTTTTTTTAGAGATTGCTTTATCGCTAGGTGCAGACTTTGTTGCAACAGGGCATTACTGTCAAAAAGAAGACCTTGTTTCTTCTTCAGGAGAAAAGTTTTATCGTCTTTTAGCTGGTGCTGATACTAATAAAGATCAGTCTTATTTTTTATGCCAATTAACTCAAAAACAATTATCAAAGGTCTTATTTCCCATAGGGCATTTGAAAAAAGAGCAGGTAAGAAAGATTGCATTGAAACAGGATTTAGTAACTGCAGAGAAAAAAGATTCTCAAGGCCTCTGTTTTATTGGAAAAGTTAGACTTCCTGATTTTTTACAACAACAGTTAAAACCCAAAGCGGGAACAATCATTGAAATCCCAAATAATTTTTCTATTTATTCTAAATCTGAAATGCATCAAGATGATTTAGTAAATCGTTCCAAAAAGTTACGCTACCAGCCCACAGATGGAGTAGAAGTTGGTAAACATAATGGAGCTCATTTTTATACCATAGGACAGCGTAAAGGACTAGGTGTAGGGGGAAATTTAGAGCCTTTATTTATTATTGATACTAATGTGGATGATAATACCATTTATGTAGGGCAAGGGAAAACACATCCAGGATTATTTCGCTATGCGTTAAAGGTAGCTCAAGACGATATCCACTGGGTTCGAGAAGACTTAAAGTTAAAACCTGGAGAAACTTTATCAGTAAATGCTCGAATTCGATACAGACAAGTGTTGCAACAAGCAACTCTTTTTCAAACAAAGGATTCTCTTTTCGTTTCCTTTGAAAATCCCCAATCTGCAATAACTTCAGGACAATTTGTTGCCTGGTATCAAAAACATGAACTCATAGGTTCTGGAGTAATTACGTAGTTATCCCAACTTTTAATTTGATGAATAGCTTCTTTTACAATATAGAACTAGATTTTTTGTAATCTTATTTATACTTTAGATATTGTAAATTTATCGAGCCTATTTATGAGAAAAATACTCTCTTATCAATTATATTTTTTTATGATGCTTAATGGTCTTTTTACTTCCTATTCATATTCACAAATAAATCAAAATAATTTAAGCCTTGAGTCAAGTGCTTATTTGCTTCAACATGCTAAAAATCCGATTAACTGGCAGCGTTGGGATAAAAAACTCTACAACACTAACAATACTGATAATAAATTACTTGTGGTAAGTATTGGTTATTCAAGTTGTCATTGGTGCCATGTAATGGAAAAAGAAACTTTTGAAGATTCTGGGGTAGCTTCATTTATGAATCAAAAATTTATAAGCATTAAGGTTGATCGTGAGGAAAACCCTGAGATTGATAATATATACATGACCGCCACTCAAATGATGACAGGTAGGGGAGGATGGCCTTTAAATGTTGTATGCCTGCCCGATGGAAGGCCAATTTATGGAGGTACTTACCACACCAAGGAGCAATGGCTTGAGGTATTGGGTAAAATTCAAAAAGTTTATAAAAATGACAAAAAACAACTCTATGGAATTGCTGAAAAAGTAGAAAAAGGAATCCAAGAGGTCAACCGTTTTGAATATACCGAAGAGGAAGCAGATTTTAAACCTCAATTACTACAAAATGAAATAAAGATTTGGACTAGCCAATGGGATATGATTAATGGAGGCGAAAAGCAAAATCAAAAATTTATTACACCCACGAAATTTAATTACATTCAACAATATCAACACCTGAATGAAGACACTAAAATTAAAGCCTATTTTAAAAATACCTTAGAAAATATAGCCAATAGTGGTATAGTTGATCATTTGGAAGGTGGTTTTTACCGCTACACTGTAGATCCAGAATGGAAAATTCCCCATTTTGAAAAAATGCTTTATGATAATGCGCAGCTTTTATCTCTATACGCAAATGCTTATAAAGAACTTAAAACACCACTATTTAAATCAACTGTTTATAAAACATTTGATTTTCTTCAAAAGAGAATGGAAAATACTGAAGGGGGTTATTTTTCTGCTATTGATGCTGATAATGAACAAGGAGAAGGACGCTACTATATGTTTAATATTGATGAAATTAAAAAAGCTGCTGGTCAAGATCTATCCATAATTTTAGACTATTATCGAATCGAATTGGACAAACCTATTGAAGATTCTTTTTATCATCTTAGGAAAACAAATGACTTTAATACTTTTCTAAAAAAATATTCCATTACTAATGATCAACTAGTTGAGAAACACCAAAAGTGGGAGAGTCAATTTGAGGAATTAAAAGAAAAGAGAGAATTTCCTTTAACAGATAAAAAAATTATTACTTCCTGGAATGCACAAATGGTATCGGGATTATTAAATTCTTTCGAGGCTTTTGGAGACAAACAATTTCTAAACCAAGCTCAGAGAACATATTCCTTCCTTCGAGAAAATTTAATTTCTGGAGCAGAGCTGATGCATACTTTTCAAGCCAATAAAGCAAAAATGGAAGCTAATTTAGAAGATTATGCCTTTATGATTAGAGCTGCATTAGGCCTCTATCAGAATACAGGAAACGTAGATTATTTGGAACAAGCTGATGAATTAACTGAAAATGCAATAAATAACTTTGAAACAACTAAAAATCCATTTTTCACCTTTACTAAAAACCCTGTAATGTTTTCAAAAATAATCTCTGTTAATGACAACGTTATTCCATCGGCTAATGCAATTATGGCAGAAAATCTTTGGACACTTGGACATCTTTTGGAGAAAAAGAAATACAGTGCTAAAGCAAAAAAAATGCTGGATATTATGACTCCCTATTTCAATGAAGGGAGAGGAAGTGATTACAGCCAGTGGGCACAATTAATCACTAAAGAAGCTTTTTCATATAAAGAAGTAGTTATTGTTGGTCCAGAGGCACAAAATACCAATCGAGAAATTCAGCAAAATTATCTCCCCAATGCACTTTTTCAAATTAGCGATAAACCGAGTGAATTGCCTTTGCTAAAAGATCGTTTTTTTAAAAAAGAAACACTTATATATGTTTGCGAAGATAAAGTTTGTTTGAGACCCTCAGAAACAGTTGTAGATGCATTAAAGCAAATTAATAATTAACGCAAGCATGAAAAAAAATATAAATTCTCGAAGAAATTTTATAAAAAAAAGTATTGTAGTACCCTCTATAATGATACTTCCAAGACACGTCTTAGGAGGAAAGGGTTATATATCCCCCAGTGATAAGTTAAATATCGCAGGAATTGGAGTTCGAAAATGGGGAATGGGTGCTAACAATTTGTCACAGTGTGCAACTGAAAATATTGTAGCTCTTTGTGATGTAGATCAAAAACAAGCTGCTCCAACTTATAAAAAGTATCCAAAAGCGAAAGTTTATAAAGACTTTCGCTTAATGCTTGAAAATCAAAAAGATATTGATGCAGTTATAGTAGCAACACCAGACCACAATCATGCAGTAATTACTATGCTTGCTATGAAAATGGGGAAACATGTTTATTGCCAAAAACCTCTTACCCATACTGTTTACGAAGCAAGAATGATTACTAGGGCTGCTAAAAAGTATAAGGTTCAAACTCAAATGGGAAACCAGGGTCGCTCTTCTGACGAAATTAGAAGCTTAAAAGAATGGATAGATGATGATGCTATTGGTAAAGTAAGAGAGGTGTTTGCATGGACTGATAGACCCGTTGGCGGCCATGAGTGGGATACCTTTGCTGTTAAGGCTATGTCTAAAGATAAACCTCCAATTCCTGAAGGACTTGATTGGGATTTATGGTTAGGACCAGCACCATATAGAGACTATCACCCTGACTATCATCCATTATCATGGAGGGCTTGGATGGACTTTGGAACTGGATCTATGGGAGATATGGGATGTCATATTTTAGATCCTTCTTTTTATGCTCTTGAACTTGGTGCTCCCTCTGAAATTCAGGCTACATCAACTCATTGGATTCCCGAAGTGTCTTCACAAACTTTTCCTTCAGCATCTATTGTTAGAATGAAATTTCCAAAACGCGGAAAACATCCAGAGTTAAATCTTACATGGTCTGATGGTAGAATACTACCTTCAATCCCTGATGAATTTAATGAGGGTGAAAAGTTTACTTTAAGTGGTGCAATGTTAGTTGGAGATGATGGAAAAATAATTCATGATTCTCATGGAGCGAGTGGATTAAGAATAATTTCTGAAGAAAAAATGAAAGATTATAAGCAGCCTGAAAAAACTATTCCTAGAGTAACTACAAGTCATGAAGGCGATTGGATCAGAGCTTGTAAAGATGGGAAACCAGCCTCTTCCTCTTTTGATTATGGAGGACCACTAACTGAAATGGCATTACTGGGAATGATAGCTATAAGATTAAAAGACCAGCGCTTAAAATGGGATTCTAAAAATTTAAAATTCACTAATAATGAAGAAGCAAATAGATTGCTTCACAAAGAATATAGAAATAGTTGGAGTTTGTGAAGTTCTCAATAATTTTTTATAATTAAATTCTTATCGACATGAAATCTTTTTTATTATTTTTTTTAATGATTCATTTTGTATTTTCTCAAAGCAAAATGAAACCTGAAGATACTGAGTTTTGGGAACCCGAACCTCAATTAGTTCAACCCGGAATTTATAACGCTCCTCCAAGTGATGCTATAGTTCTTTTTGATGGATCTGATTTTTCTAAATGGAGAAATGAACAAACTCAAGGTGCTGTTGAATGGACTTTAAACCCTGACAAAACTATGACTGTAAAACCAGGCACTGGATCGATTGAAACTACAGAAGAACACGGTTCTATTCAACTTCATATTGAATGGAAATCTCCAATAGATAATAAAGGTGAGGGACAGTTAAGAGGAAACAGCGGAATTTTTTTTCAGCGAAGGTATGAGGTTCAAGTGCTTAATAGTTATCAAAACAGAACTTATTCGAATGGACAGGCAGGCTCTATTTACAAACAATACGCCCCTTTAGTAAATGCTATGCTACCCTCAGGAGAATGGCAAGTTTATGATATTGTTTTTAATGTTCCAGAGTTTAATGAGGCTGGAGATGAAATTAAGCCTGGGAGTTTTATCGTTTTTCACAATGGAGTTCTTATTCAGAATTCTGTTGAAATTCAAGGAACTACAGAATTTATTGGATACCCCAAAAAAGGACGTGATTTAGGGTTCTGTTGTACACAAGAAAATACAAGACGAACATTAATGCTTCAAGATCATGATAAAAATGGTTCGGTTAGTTATAGAAATATTTGGATGAGAAAATTATAATTTAAAGAATTATTTAGCACTAACTAAAAAAAATAAACTTATAACTAAATTATGAAAAAGTTAAATGTGTTAGCTATCGCAGCTGTAATGGGTATTTTGTTATTATTTTCTTGTCAATCATCTGTTAAAAAAGGTCTTACTTTAAATTCACTTTTTTCCGATCATATGGTCCTGCAGCAACAGCAAGAAGTAATGCTCTGGGGAAAATATACTCCCAAAGAAAAAATTTCAGTTAAAGCTAATTGGGGAAGTGAATCTACCACAAAAGTAGATGAGAAAGGTAATTGGAGATTAAACTTAACAACCCCTAAGGCAGGTGGACCCTTTGAAGTTAGTATTTCTACTAGAGACACCACCATTACGCTGGTAGATGTAATGGTAGGAGAAGTATGGCTCGCTTCCGGCCAGTCCAATATGGAAATGTCTCTTGAGGGTTATCTTCCCAATGAACCGATCGATAATAATCTCGAAGAAATTGCTGCTGCAGATTACCCCGATATCAGGAGCTATAAAGTGGTAAGGGCTACTTCGCAAACACCGCTAAACCATTCTGAAGGTCAATGGAAAGTGACTTCCCCAGAAAATGCAAATAAATTCAGTGCAACAGCCTATTTCTTTGCTCGCAAGCTGCACAAGGAGCTGAATGTCCCCATAGGAATTATTGATAGTGACTGGGGTGGGACTCCAGTAGAGTCATGGATCAGCCTTGAAAAGATTAAGCAATTGGGTGAATTTGAAGAGGAACTGAAGGGCACTGAATCAATAGATATAACTAGAATTTTCACCTTCCTATCAAATTTTCCTTCTGTAAGTCTGCCCTCAAATATAAATTCGTGGAATGCAATAGACCTGAAGGATGGGACTTTCAGTCAAACTAATTTTGACGATTCTTCATGGAACCAATTGAACCTTCCTGGGGTTACTGACGAATGGGATATGGACAGCGATGATCAAGGTGCTTTTTGGTTCAGAAAACAGGTATCTATATCCGATATTAGTTCAGATTACAAATTCATCGTCGATGGTGGCATCGATGACATGGATATTGTCTATGTTAATGGACAGAAAATAGGGAGTACCATTTGTTGGAACTGTCCCAGAGAATATACTATCCCCAAATCAATATTAATAGAAGGAGAGAATACGATAGCCATTCGTGTTATAAACATAGCGGGCCCCGGCGGATTTATTGGGAAAATGGCTTTATTGAGTAATTCAGGAGAAAGAATATCAATTGAGGGGGAATGGCGCTACCAATATATTGCGAGACTATCTTCTTTCAAAGGGGATCAAAAGTTTTATTTATATCATTTGAATTCAAAAGCACTAGCGAAAAAGCCTGCGTATATTTCAAACATGAATACGATTTTCAATATCAATGCACCTAATAACCCCGGGGTTTTGTTTAATGGAATGATAAACCCTTTGATTCCCTTCGGTATTAAAGGAGCAATTTGGTATCAAGGTGAATCAAATGTAGGAAGGGCTAACCAATATGAAAAAATATTTCCAGGTATGATTGATGACTGGAGAGCAAGATGGAATAGTAACTTCCCATTCTATTTTGTTCAGATAGCTCCTTTCTCTTATGGAAATGAACTTTCGCCGGCACTTAGAGATGCCCAAAGGAAAAGTCTGGTTTTATCAAATACTGGTATGGCTGTAACCATGGATATAGGAGATTCTCTTAGTATACATCCCGGTAACAAACAGGATGTTGGTGACAGATTAGCTAGGTTAGCACTCGCCAATGATTACGGGGTTGATATTGTCGCTTCCGGTCCACTGTATAAAAAACACACGATTTTTGAAAATAAAATAATTCTTGAATTTGACCTCTTTGGTAGTGAATTGATGAAAGGGAATTCAGGGATGTCAGGATTTGAAATTGCAGGTCTTGATATGTTATTCATTCCTGCAACAGCAAAGATTGTGAAAGACAAAATAGAGGTATTTTCCCCAGCTATTAAAAAGCCAAAATTTGTCAGATATGCCTGGCGCGATTTCATAGCTGGAACATTATTTAATAAAGAAGGTTTACCAGCTTCTTCTTTTACTATTGAGGATTAGTTTTTATAATAAAATCCAATTGAATTAATATCTTCATTTTATGAAAAAAATAGAATTTTTAAAATCAATGTCTTTCCCCTTTTTGGCTATGCTGTTAATGTTTGCCTGTGGTGGACAAAGAACAACCAAGGTTAGTTCGCCAAATCGGTTGATTGAAGTAAAACTCAATTTACAAGATAGATTGAACTATTTAGTAACCTTTAATAAGGATACGATTATAGACAATTCACATATCAGCCTAACTTTAAATAATGAAACAACATTAGATAAGTTTGAGATTCTATATATTCAGGAAGCTTCAGTAAATGAAAAATGGGAACGCATTTGGGGGAAACGCAAACATGTGGAGAATAATTACAATGAGTTGATATTGCACCTAAAAGAGATGAATTCAGGAATTCTGACGGATTTATATTTACGTGTATATGATGATGGAATAGGTATTCGTTACGGATTCCCCAAACAGGCACACATGGATAGCATTATCCTTGAAAAAGAAAATATGCAATTTTCCTTTACGAAAGATTATTCTGTTTGGCGAGCGGATTATAAAAACTACCAATCACCTCAAGAGGAAGAATTTCTTCCTGTCAACCTATCTGATATAAAAAAGGATCAGCTAATCGGTATGCCACTACTTATAAAATTAGATGATAAAGGCTATGCCCTTATTACCGAAGCAAATCTAACGAATTGGTCAGGTGCGTTTTTAAGGGTGGACAGCGTGAAAAATACAATGGTAACGGACCTTGCTCCATATCCGCAAGATTCGAGCGTAGTTGTAAAAAGGGTAACTCCAGCAGTATCTCCCTGGCGCGTAATCATGATCGCAAAAGAACCTGGTAAACTAATAGAATCGGATATTATTGCCAACTTCAATGATCCGTTGGCTCTTGAAGATGTTTCATGGATAACTCCAGGCGTATCTGCCTGGGACTGGTGGTGGAGTAATAGATATGCTCCAGGTGCTGGATTTGATCTTGGTCCAAATCAGCAAACCATGAAGTATTTTATTGATTTTGCAGCTGAAATGAGATGGGAATATCAAATTGTAGATTGGCAATGGTATGGAGAACCATTTGGTTCACAACCTCCCGGCGTTAATCCTAATGCTGACATTACTACTTGTATTGATGGCATCAACGTGGAAGAGCTTGTACAATACGCCAATTCAAAAGGAGTAAAACTGATTCTTTGGGTTCATTGGTCTGCTCTAAAAAATCAAATAGATGAAGCCTTGCCATTGTATGAAAAATGGGGAGTTTCAGGTATAAAAATAGATTTTATGAACAGACAGGATCAAGAAATGGTCAAATTTTATCATCAAGTTGCCAAAAAAGCAGCCGAACATAAACTCATTGTCAATTTTCATGGTGCGTACAAGCCGTCTGGTGTAAGCCGTACATATCCAAACTTAATAACTCGTGAGGGGGTTATGGGGAATGAATATAGTAAATGGAGCAATCGCATTACACCCGAGCATAATGTCACCCTTCCTTTTACAAGAGGCCTATTGGGTGAAATGGATTACACACCGGTTGCTTTTCGCAATGTAAGGCCAGAAGATTTTCTTATTGAGAATAAAACACATGACGGATCACCAGTGGTTCAAAGTACTCGCTGCCATCAACTGGCTATGTCCGTTGTTTACGAAAGTGCTTTAGCAGTTTTCTGCGATTCACCTGATAATTATAAAAATGGCATTGGAACTGAATTTCTAAAAGAGGTGCCTACTACATGGGATGATACAAAGGTGTTAAATGCCTCGGTAGGAGATTACATCACAATAGCAAGAAAAGCGGGTGACAAATGGTTTATAGGTAGCATGACAGATGCTGATGAGCGTAAATTAACAATTAATTTCAGTTTCTTAGAAAAAGGAAAATATAAAGCTAAGATTTTTGAAGATGCTAAGAATGCAAATGAATATCCATCTGAAGTTAATTATAAGGAGGAAGTTTTTACTAACATAGATAGCTTTTCAATCGAATTGGCAAAAGGTGGAGGATTCGTGGCTATTCTGGAATTAATTGAAGAATAAACAGGTATTACAGCACACAACACCGTATAAAATTAATTGCTGGTTCTAGCCTACTTACGAAAATCCTTGCGGATTTTCTATTTGGTTTGTATTTGCTAAATTAGGTGCTTAAAACACGCAACAAACCATATACAACAACGTTTAAAGCAATATGACCTATACCCAATCGGAATCTTCTAAAGTAAAAATTCCGCTTATTTCAACTTCAAAAATTTGAGCTAATCTCAAAGCTAAAACTGTTGACGGAACATATTTCCCTAATTCCATTGCATTAATTGTTTGTCTGCTAACTTTTGCCAATTTAGCTAATTCAGCTTGGGTAATATTCTTTTTTGCTCTTTCTACCTTGATGCTATTCTTCATAAGAAGCTGATTTTTTTAATTTAGAGATTTGCCAATTAAATCTAACTATAAAAAATAGTAAGACCGTAAACATATTGAACACCATAACCCATAAAAAAGCGAAATCATAAATAAATAAAAGTGTTAATATAAGAATAGCATAATTAAAATAAACTGCCCAAGCCAAAGATTCAAATCTAATTTTAGATATGTATTCATCTTCTGACTTTTCTTTTGAAAAAGCAACTAAAAATGTACTGATAATAATCAAAACACCTAGAATTTCATTTAGAATATTATTAGTAACCATTCTGAAAGTTTTCTTATTGACAGAAAACAATTCATCAACAAAAATTGCAGGGACATTAAAATCTAAAAAACTTGGCTCGTATTCATAAATAAGTATTAACAGACCAATAATTGCAGATGGAATTAGAGTAAACCACCCAATTCTTTTAAACTTATTCGGAAATAAAAAATTTAACTTCATATTATACACATTTAATTTTTGAGCAAATGTAAATTAAATAATACTAAATGACAAATAAACTTTACATTTAGTAAAATAAACACTACCAAATACGATTCTAATTTATTGCTATTTTCTTAGTAGTTTATGAAAATCCTTTCGATCTTTATATCTAAAATTTATTTACTAAATTTAGTCCTTAACCTTGCAACTAACCCTACACAAACACGTTAGCAGTCAGCAAAAAATAAAACCCAAAATACCTGTAGAAATGTCAATAAAAATTTCATAATTTAACAAATTCACTCTCTAAATGAACTAAAATGGATAACAAAAAAATACTTAATCAATTTAATAAAAAAGCAAATGAATGGTTAGTTGACTTAAGAATGATGGATGAAGAGGTAATTCAAATTAAGCCATCTGAAACATCATGGTCACTTTCAGAGGTATATGACCATGTAATGAGGGTAGCAAGAAGTTATCAAATTCCAAATCTAAAAAAGAGTGTTACAGAATTGGCTAAAAGAAAGAAACGCAAAAACAAATACGGAATAGCCATTTTCGACTTAGGATATAGGAAAGACGTACATATAAAAATGGAAAAATTTCCAAAGCCATTAGTTGAAGCTTTCACACCTTCTAAAAGGGATAAAAGAGATTTAGTCAAAGATTTCTTATCCTTCATCAAAGAAGTTAATGAGCTGCAAGATATTTTAGAAAAGAGTGGCAAAGAGCATAAGCAATATCATTTTATGTTTGGTGATATCAATACGAGAGAATGGTTTTCATTAATTGAACTTCACATTTGGCTGCATGATAAACAAAAAGCAAAAATAAAAAGATATATAGAAACTAAAGAACTATGTATAGAATGTTGATAGTGAAATTCAGCCGAAACACTCAACTATTTAGTTAAATATTTATCCCCTAAAAAATTTAAGTTTAGCTATTTTTTCTAAAGGAAAAGAACATAATTGTAAATGGATTGTATTAAAAAACTTATGGTATCGGATTAAATAAGTGTTTCAAATGATCAATTTCTTTTCTATATTAGTAGCTCTAAACAACTAAAATGTAGAAATGAAAAAATTATTATTGCTGTTATTCGTGGTGGTTATCTATTCCTGCCAAGGCCCAAATGGAACTGTTACCACAAACGATGAGCGTTCCGAAATTATTAAAACCCTTTTTAAAAACGTAAGTGAAGAAAATATAGACTACCTAAAAGAGGTATTCTCTGATGACATGACTTTTGTTGACTCTAGAAATAATACAAAAGACAAAGCCGGTTTTATTGCTGGTGTTGAAGGACTATTTGAAATGTTTGATGAGATTAGTTTTGAAGATGTAGACGGAGATGCTACGGGTTCTGAAATTGAAACAACTACTTACAGTAATGGAATTGTGTGGACCAATATCTGGAATACCTTTAGTGCCACAGGTAAATACACTGGGCAAAAAGTAAGTTTTCCGTTTCATATATCATATCAATGGGATGGTCTTAAAATAAGCAGAGAAGTGCAATTTTTTGACAATGCTGTTTTTGATAAAGAACTCAATGCCATGCAAGCGGCCAACAATGTTTCTGAGAAATTAGTGATCTTATTAGAACTTAAAGTAACCAAAGGAAACGCTAAAGAAGATGTACAAACATTGGTTAAAAAGTTAAATGATTTTGTAAGAGCTAATGAACCCAATACCTATGACTATACCTACTTTATTTCTGAAAATGGAAAACGTGTATTTTTAGTAGAAAAATATCTAAGCTCTGCAGACATGGTATTGCATGCAAACAACTTTGAAGGTGGGCCAAACTTTGCTCCTTTTATGAAGATGTTTGAAATAGATAAATTTATTATTGCCGGAAATGCAACAGATGAATTAAAAGAGCTATTAAAGGCCTATCCAATTGAATACAGAACCTCTGTTGGTGGTTGGATTTACTAATTAAAAAAAATCCTCTAAAAACATAAAAACAAGTATTAATTAAATTATTAAAAAAATGAAAAATCTATTTAAAGTATCCTTAATCACATTGCTAATATTTATAGCTTCATGTGCCCCTGAAAAAGAAAACAATCCAAAATATGAAGCTAATTTAGAGATTGCTAAGAGTTTTATGTTGGCACACTCAACTGAAGACATAGCTGCTCAGTCTGCAATGATTCATGATGATCTAGAATGGCATATGCCAGTCTATGGTTCTGATATGGCCGATGCACAAGGCTTAAAAGACGCTCTTGCTTTTTATCAAAAAGAATTTGATAATTTGAATTTTACGGCAGACTACTGGTTACCTGGCGTAGATGAAACTACTGGATTATTTGATGGTAGCACACGAGTATATGGTACTTGGACGGCAGATCATGTAGCCTCTGGGAAGTCTGTTAAATTAACCTCATA
>ENA-ORDA01001048-ORDA01001048.1-marine-metagenome-genome-assembly--contig:-NODE-1048-length-24681-cov-7.549301_pt1 | contig 24681 bp, 24 predicted proteins | sample MGYA00237778_ERZ508506 | MGnify/ENA primary metagenome ERZ508506 (study PRJEB26177, sample SAMN06267891) | marine metagenome | isolation source: Monterey Bay, California, USA | place: Pacific... | reverse complement strand
CTCAGCCAATAAGTCACAACTAAAAATAAAATATTATGAAAACAAAAAGCAAATTTTTAAAAATAATTACACTAAGTCTGTTGTTTTTAGTGAGCAATACAATTATTGCTCAAACAAGTACTTCACCAACTCAATTGGTTTGTATTGGATCAACTGAACCCTATTTATTAAATCCATCAAATCCAACCTCAAATTATCAATGGGTATTGAGTTCTGGAGGTACAATTATATCAGGTCAAGGTTCTGATGCAATTACTATTGATTGGAATATGGTAGTTGGTGGACCTCATACATTAACTGTTACTGAAACAGATGCAAATGGATGTGCAGGTTTACCCAAAACAGTAGATGTAACTTTGAACATACTTGATGATGCTGCTTTTACATTAACTGATTATTGCGAGGGAGCTACAAACTCAGCAACTGCAATTATTACTACAGGTGGTGGATTTACTTTTAACCCATTGCCAACAGGCACAGAAACTATTAACGCAACTACAGGAGAAATAACTGGGGGAGTTGCAGGAACATCATACTCAGTAGAATATATAACATCTGGATTTTGCCCTGATAATTCAATAGCAACTGTAACAGTTAATAATTTAGATGATGCTTCATTTTTTTTAACAGATCATTGTGTAGGGTCAGCAAATTCAGCAACAGCTATTGCAACAGTAGGTGGTAGCTTTGTGTTTAATCCCATACCAACTGGAGGAGAGTCTATTGATCCAGTAACTGGAGAAATTACAGGTGGACTTTCAGGTATTTCTTATACGGTTGAGTATTCTACAACAGGCGTTTGTCCTGATACACAATCACAAAATGTTTTAATTTATACAACTCCAGCAACAGGTCCTATATTCCATAATTAATATTGCGTAAAACGGGGTTAGTCATATTATTATTTTTTGCATATGTATTTGGAATGAATGCACAAAATTTGGTACATCTCTGTTTGGGAGATTCTCATGATTTTGGTATTCCAGCAACATCTGGATCGGTTTATGATTGGAATATTCAAAATAGCTCTATTGCTACAATTATTTCAGGAAACGGAACGGAACTTATCACTATTAAACTTAATAATGCAGGAGTGTTCAAGTTGGTTGTTCAAGAAACAAATCAAGATGGGTGTTTTGGTTTTGATAGTGTAATGGTAGAAATTCATGATTTACCTACTGCAGATATTATAGCACTAGGACCTCTTACTTTTTGTAAAGGTAATAATGTTGATTTGCAACTGAATACTGTTGAATCAATCTTTGCTTGGAATAATGGGGTTAATAACATTTTAAATAATATTACAGAGAGTGGAAATTATTTTGCAACTGTAATGGATAACTATGGTTGTTCAGTTAATACGAATTCAATTGATGTTTTGGTCGAAGAAAATCTAAATGTAGATTTTACAATAGACGGATTTTGTATTGGGAATCCAACATCATTTGTAAATAAATCAGTATTAGATACTTTGGCTGTTATGAATTATAGTTGGTATTTGGATAATGGAGTAATTTTATACGATGATAGTACGAGTTATATTTTTAATGATATGGGAGATTATTCAGTTTCTTTTGTCGCGATTTCTGATATTTCTTGTAAAGATTCTATTGCAAAGGATTTTACAATTTTCGGAAACCCTGAAGCTAATTTTACTTATAATCCTTTTACTGTTTCTACTTTGTACCCGCAAGTAAGTTTTACAAATACTTCATTAAATGCTACTCCAATTTTATGGACTTTTAATGACACTACTACCTCTCTTGATGAAAATCCAGCGCTTTCTTTTTATGACCCAGGAATACATGAGGTATGGCTCACAGTAGCAGATGATAATAGATGTATTGATTCTATTCAAAAATATATAAAAGTTTATTATGATTATGTTGTGCATGTGCCAACTGCATTTACACCTAATGATGATGGTAATAATGATTCTTTTGGGCCAAGTGGTTGGAGAATGGAGAAGTATCAAAGTTATCAGTTTATAATCTATAACCAATGGGGAGATAAAATATTTGAAACTACTGATGTCTTAGAACAATGGGGTGGAAAAGGTGCTCCTACTGGTGTTTATAGTTGGGTATTACTCATTACTGATGAACTAGGTGCAGTAAGAAAAGAAAATGGATTGGTTACTTTGATAAGGTAACTACCTCAAGTCAATCACTTCAACTCCTTGGTGTTTTTCATTATCAAAGTAAAAAGGTTTTGTTTTGGTATTGCTTTTAAAACTATTAACTAGATAAGTATAAGTTCCACCGTTTTTATCGTGCATTCTAATGCGATAAATTTCATTTTTGACAGCATCAATAGCAATGTTAATTTTCATAAAATCACCGCTTTCTTCCGGAAATAAATCAATAAGCTGTAATCTTTTTCCTTGTACTGAACTTGCACCAATATAAGTGTATTTATATCCGTTTTCATAAATAGTAAAGAGTTTATTTGGAGTCATTTCTTCCTCAGGATCATGTTCCATTATTTGTACTTCATTCATATCAGATAAATATACCCATTGACTTTCTCCATTATTTATTATTGTTTGAGCATCCATTTCTAGTATGAATTTATCCTCTTGTAATACCAAAATTCCTTGCTGAGTTTCTTTAATATTTTGGCTCTTATTTTCAATAATAAAATCAAAACCAATAGTCATATTTTTGTAAGATTTAGTAGTTGACCTCAGTTTATCAAGAGCTTCTTTTGCTAATGGGTCCTGTGCAAATAATGTTGAGCTAATTGCTAATAATAAGATTGTTGTTATTTTATTCATTGTTTCCTAAATTTCTTAATAATTCTTCAAGAGTGACTTCATCTCTAACTAATACCTGTCTTGCTTTACTTCCTTCAAAAGGACCAACGATTCCTGCAGCTTCAAGTTGGTCAATAATTCTTCCTGCCCGGTTATATCCTAATCTTAATTTCCTTTGGATGAGTGAAGTTGATCCTGATTGATGTTTTACTACAACTGCTGCTGCATCTTCAAATAGTGCATCTTTATCATCTAAATCAGCTGTTGAACCAACAGCATCAGCTTCTCCTTCATATTCTGGTAATAAATGAGCATCAGGGTAAGCTCTTTGAGAACCAATAAACTCACATATTTTCTCTACCTCAGGTGTGTCAATAAATGCACATTGCAAACGGGTTAAATCATTTCCTGTTGAAATAAGCATATCACCCATACCAATTAACTGCTCAGCACCTTTACTGTCCATAATTGTTCTAGAGTCTGTTGTAGAAGAAACTCTAAATGCAACTCTAGCTGGGAAGTTTGATTTAATAAGTCCAGTAATAACATTTACTGATGGTCTTTGTGTTGCAACAATTAAATGAATGCCAATAGCACGAGCCAATTGTGCTAGCCTAGCAATAGGAGTTTCAATTTCTTTTCCTGCAGTCATAATAAGATCAGCAAACTCATCAATAACTAATACAATATAAGGCATGTATCTGTGCCCATTATTTGGATTTAATTTCCTGTTTATAAACTTAGTATTGTATTCCTTGATGTTACGGCATTGAGCAATTTTACAAAGCTCGTATCGTTCATCCATTTCAATGCATAATGAATTTACTGTATTTACAACTTTTTTGGTGTCCGTAATAATTGCATCTTCCTCTCCTGGCAATTTTGCTAAGTAGTGACGTTCAATTTTATTGAAAAGAGTAAGTTCTACTTTCTTAGGGTCAACCAATACAAACTTAACTTGTGAGGGATGCTTTTTGTAAAGTAAAGATGCTAAAATTGCATTTAGCCCTACTGATTTCCCCTGCCCAGTTGCTCCAGCCATAAGTAGATGGGGCATTTTTGCCAAATCCACTACATAGGTTTCATTTGAAATGGTTTTTCCAAAAGCAATTGGTAAGTCCATTTTGCTGTTTTGGAATTTCTCTGACTGTAATACTTCCAGCATAGAAACTGTGTTTTTCTTTGCATTTGGAACTTCAATACCTACTGTTCCTTTCCCAGGTATTGGAGCTATGATTCTTATTCCTTCAGCAGCTAAGCTTAGGGCAATATCATCTTCTAAGTTTTTAATTTTAGAGATTCTTACGCCAGCTACAGGTACAATTTCATAAAGTGTAATTGTTGGACCTACAGTTGCTGATATTGATGCAATTCCAATTTTGTAATGCCCAAGAGTTTCAACAATTCTATTTTTATTGTTCTCCAAATCATCTTTATCAATTTCAATTTTACTACCTCCATAATCGTTCAATAAATCCATGCCTGGCATTTTGAATTTAGACAATTCAAGGGTTGGGTCATAATCACCTAATTCTTCTAATTTCTTCTCGATCTCAGTTTTGCTTAGTATTTCTTCTGTCTCACCCGCACTTACTTCCATACCTATCTCTTCCTTTTCTTCTTCTTTTTGTGGCTCAACTTGAGGTGTAACTAAAGTGGGTTCTAATGGATTTGAAATTGGCTCAGTTGTTTCACTAATTGTTTCTATTGTAGTTTCTTCTAAAACAGGAGCAGTTGTTTGTTCATTAAAAACTGTAGTTACTTCTTCCTCTTGCGTTTCCTCATTCTTTTTAGGTTTTATCTTTTCAATAAAACTGCTTAATTTTTCTGATGTAATATCAAAAGTTAAAACAAGATAAAGCACTAATGAAGTCAGTAAAAGGAGAGAAGTTCCAATTCCTCCAATTGCTTGATTAAGCAGTTCATTTACAAATATTCCAATTCCACCAGCCGTTATTAATCCGCCAAAAAAATGACGAATAAATACGGGTACAATAATCATTCCTAGTATGCTGTTGAAAATAAACTTACTTAGTTTAACTTTATTAAATCCAAGGATTTTTAATCCGCTAAGTAAAATGGCTAGAGGTATAAATAGAGCAGATAATCCAAACCAAAGCTTTATCAGTCTGTGAGAAAGTTGAGCTCCTAATCCTCCAATTTGATTGTTAGTGTTATTATTAAAAATGGTATATCCTTCTGATGTAAGGATGCTGTCATCAGACTTCCAATCTAGTAAATAAGAAATAAAAGCAATAATCATAAGTACTGATACGAGTACAAGTATAGTTGCAAATATTTTCTGATTATTAGAGTCAAGAAAAGGAGCTTTGATTTTCCCCCAATCTATCTTCTTAGATTTTTTTACTTTTAAATTAGTTTTTGCCATATATTCATCAAAAATACAAATGAATTGTACTTTTTTTATGCTAGTAATAACATATGTTTTAGCATTATATTGTTAATAAATGTTAAAGTTAAAACAATGATTGCTGTATAGTATAAAACATTAAATTTGCATACGAAATGTTTAAGATAAATATACATAACGAAACTGCAGCTTTAAAAGCTGTTGTTGTTGGTATTGCTGATGATTTTGGTGGTATTCCTAAGTTGGAGGATTGCTATGATCCAAAATCAAGGGAGCATGTAGTTGCTGGGACTTTCCCTTCAAATGATGATTGTATTTTAGAAATGAATGCTTTAGTTTCTGTGTTTGAAAAGTATGATGTAAAAGTTTATCGTCCAGAAAATATTAAAGGATTGAATCAGATTTTTAGTAGAGATATTGCTTTTGCAATTGAGGATAAGTTGATTTTACCAAATATTATTGAAGATAGAGCAAAAGAAGTTGATGCAATTAGTAATGTGTTTTCCCAAATTTCTGAGGAAAACAAAATAAAAATGCCAATTGAGGCTAGGGCAGAAGGTGGCGATATAATGCCTTGGAATGATTATATTTTTGTTGGATATTCTGAAAAGGAGGATTTTGATAAATATACAGTTGCTCGTACCAATAAAACTGGACTTGATTTTTTGACTGAGACTTTTCCAAATAAAATAGTGAAAGGTTTTGAACTCAACAAATCGGATATTGACCCAAGAGAAAATGCATTGCACTTGGATTGTTGTTTTCAGCCTATAGGAAAAAATATGGCTATTATTTATAAGGCAGGTTTTAAGTATTCAGCAGATGTTGAGTTTTTAGTAACTTATTTTGGTGAGGAAAATATAATTGAAGTAGATAAAGAAGAAATGTATAATATGAATTCAAATATATTTTCAATTTCAGAAGAGGTAATTATTTCTGAAAAAGGATTTGTAAGATTAAATGCTGAATTAAGAAAAAGAGGGTTTACATTAGAAGAAGTTCCTTATGCCGAGATAGCAAAAATGGAAGGGCTTTTAAGATGTTCAACAATGCCATTAATTAGAGATTAGATAGATGAAACAGATTACAAATTCAATAATGATGATAAAGCCGGTAGGCTTTAGGTACAATGAGCAAACTGCTGTCAATAATTATTATCAGCAGGTATTAAATAATTTAACGGATGAACAAACCCAAGAAAAAGCGTTAAATGAGTTTAATACATTTGTAGATAAATTAAGAAATGTAGGAGTGAATGTGGTTGTAATTGAGGATACAGAATATCCTGACACTCCAGATTCTATTTTCCCTAATAATTGGGTTTCATTCCATAGTAATGCTATGATAGGACTGTATCCTATGTGTGCTGAAAATAGGAGAGATGAAAGAAGGGAGGATATCTTTGATACTCTAGTTGATGAATATGGTTTTACTATTGAGGGAATAAAGGATTTTACGGAATTTGAAGAGCACGATAAGTATCTGGAGGGTACAGGTAGCATGGTGTTGGATCATGTAAATATGATTTGTTATGCTGCTATTTCTATCCGTACGGATGAGATTGCCGTAATGCAGTTTTGTGAAGAGTTTGGTTATCGTCCAATATGCTTTACGGCCAACCAAGATGTAGAGGGTGAGCGTATGGCAATTTACCATACTAATGTAATGATGTGTGTGGCAGATACTTTTGTTGTAATTTGCTTGGACACCATTGATGATGAAGCTGAAAGAGAGCATGTGTTAGAAGCGCTTACAGAAACAGGAAAAGAAATTATTGAGATTACTGAAGCTCAAAAGCATAGATTTGCAGGAAATATGTTGCAAGTGATGGGAGATAAGCCTTACCTTGTGATGTCTAACTCGGCTTATAGTAGCCTAACAGAAGAACAAAAAATAGCTATTGAAAAACATTGCCCTATTTTGTATAGTTCATTAGATACTATTGAGGCGTGTGGTGGCGGTAGTGCAAGATGTATGATGGCAGAAATATTTTTACCAAAACAAAAGTAATGATAGAAGAAATTTTAAAACAAGAAATAGAAGAATGTTTGGCTGAATTGTATTCAGTAACTGAACAAAGTATTCAGTTTCAAAAAACCAGAAATGATTTTGAAGGGGATATTACTTTAGTTGTTTTTCCTCTTTTAAGAGCTTCAAAAAAAGGCCCTGAACAAACAGCTGAAGAAATAGGAAACTATCTGAAAGAAAAAGTAAAGGAGGTGTCTGATTTTAATGTAGTAAAAGGATTTTTGAACTTAGAAATTACGCAAGAGTATTGGTACAATCAATTTATTACCGCTTATAATACTGATGATTATGGAGTGGTAAAAGCTGATGAAAACGCACCTACTTATTTAGTAGAATATTCATCACCAAATACAAATAAGCCAATTCACTTAGGGCATTTACGAAATAATTTTTTGGGCTATTCAGTTGCTGAAATTATTAAAGCAAGTGGTAAAAATGTAAAAAAAGTACAAATCATTAATGATAGAGGAATTCATATTTGTAAATCAATGATTGCTTGGCAGGAGTATGGGAATGGTGAAACTCCTGAGTCTTCTGGAATAAAAGGAGATCATTTGGTGGGGAAATACTATGTGGAGTTTGATAAGTATTATAAAAAAGAAGTTGCTGATTTAGTTGCTGATGGAATGGAGAAAGGGCTAGCTGAAAAAGAAGCTCCTATCTTTAAGAAAGCCCAAGATATGTTGAGGAGTTGGGAGACAAAAGAGCCGACTGTAAGAGCACTTTGGGAGAAAATGAACAAATGGGTATTTGCTGGCTTTGCTGTTACTTATAAAAGATTGGGGGTTGATTTTGATAAGAACTATTATGAGAGCGATACTTATCTGCTAGGAAAAAAGGTAGTAGAAATCGGCCTTGATAAAGGAGTGTTTTATAAAAAAGTAGATGGGTCAGTATGGATAGATTTATCAGCTGAAGGATTAGATGAGAAAATCATTTTACGTTCGGATGGAACAGCTGTTTACATGACACAAGATATTGGTACGGCCATACAAAGACATGAAGATTTTGCTTTTTCAAATATGGCATATACGGTAGGGAATGAACAGGATTACCATTTCAAAGTTTTATTCTTAATCATTGATAAACTAGGCTATGACTGGGCAAAAAACTGTTATCATTTATCCTATGGAATGGTTGACTTACCTTCTGGTAGAATGAAATCACGTGAAGGCACAGTGGTGGATGCAGATGATTTTATGCAGGAAATGGTGGATACAGCCAAAAGTATAGCAAAGGAACTAGGAAAGTTAGATGGTATGACGGATGAAGAGGCAAATGAACTTTATGAAATAGTTGGTATGGGAGCACTTAAGTATTTTATGCTAAAAGTTGATCCTAAAAAGAGAATGTTATTTAACCCTGAAGAGTCGGTAGATTTTAATGGAAATACTGGGCCTTTTATTCAATATACTTATGCGCGTATTCAATCCTTACAAAGAAAGTATACTGCTGAGGTGTTAATACCAAAATCTATTGAGATAACAAATAATGAACAAGAAATCATAAAGCAGTTAATGGAATTCCCATCTACTATACAAGAGGCTGCAGCTAATTATAGCCCTGCATTGATGGCTAATTATGTTTATGATTTAGTAAAGGAGTACAATACTTACTACCAGAATACGGCTATACTAACTGCTGAAAGTAAAGAATTGATTAATTTCCGATTAGGCTTATCGGTTAAAGTTGGTGAAGTTATTAAAACTTCAATGAGTTTACTAGGTGTAAATGCTCCTGATAGGATGTAAAGAAGTAATTTAGAGTATAAAAAAGCCGAGCATTTGCTCGGCTTTTTTTATTGTTATTTTAATACAATTAGTTTTTTATTGTGCTTTTAGGTGCGGCATCTAAAATTTCATCATTTGCATTTTCTGCAAACTGAGTAAAGTTTTTATTAAATGCGTCAGCTAATTCATTAGCCTTCGAATTGTAAGCATCTTTATCAGTCCAAGTATTCTTAGGGCTTAAGATCTCAGAAGGAACATTGGGGCAGGCAGTTGGCATTTGTAAGCCAAATACTTCATGCGTATTGTATTCAGCATCCTCCAATTCTCCATTTAGGATAGCTGTAATCATAGCTCTTGTGTATTTCAAGGAGATACGCTTACCTACACCATAAACTCCGCCTGACCAACCTGTATTGATTAGCCAAACATTTACATTGTGCTCTTGCATTTTATTTCCTAACATTTCAGCATATTTTGTTGGATGTAAAGGCATAAATGGTGCGCCAAAACAAGCTGAGAATGTAGTTTGCGGTTCAGTAACTCCAGCTTCTGTTCCTGCAACCTTAGCTGTGTATCCCGATATAAAGTGATACATTGCTTGTCCTGCTGTTAGCTTAGATACAGGAGGTAAAACTCCAAAAGCATCAGCTGTAAGGAAGAAAACATTTTTTGGATTTTTCCCTAAAGATGGTTTTGCAATTTTATCAATATGATGAATTGGGTAACTTACTCTTGTATTCTGAGTAATAGTAGTATCTTCATAATTCACCTCATTTGTTCCTTCAAAAAAGGAGATATTTTCCAATAATGCTCCTGACCTAACAGCAGCAAAAATATCTGGTTCTTTTTCAGCAGATAGGTCAAGACATTTTGCATAACAACCTCCTTCAAAGTTGAATACGGTATCCCCACTCCAACCATGCTCATCATCCCCAATTAAGTTTCTATATGGATCAGCCGAAAGGGTAGTTTTCCCTGTTCCTGATAATCCAAAGAATACAGCAGTATCACCACCTTTACCAGTGTTGGCACTACAGTGCATTGAAAGTACATTCTTTTGATGTGGAAGAATAAAGTTTAAAGCAGAGAAAATTCCTTTCTTGATTTCACCAGTATAACCAGTTCCTCCTATAAGAATAATCTTTTTTGTAAAGTTTAATATAGCAAAATTATGCTGACGAGTTCCATCTACTTCAGCATCTGCCATAAATCCTGGTGCATTTAGGATAGTCCATTCTGCATCAAAATTCTCAATTTCAGTATCAGTAGGTCTTAGGAACATGTTGTAAGCAAACATATTACTCCAAGCATATTCATTTACTACACGAATATTCATTCTGTATTTTTCATCAGCACATGCATAAGCATCTCTTACATAAAGCTCTTTCTCGCTTAAGTAGTTCAATACTTTTTGGTGTAGTGCGTCAAATTTATTCTCGTCAAAAGATAAGTTAACATCTCCCCACCAAACTGATTCTTCAGTAATAGCATCACGGACAATAAAACGATCCATTGGAGATCGGCCAGTAAACTCGCCTGTGTTAATATTGATTGCTCCAGTAGAAGTTAGAGTTGCTTGTCCTTTTTCAATTGCAATTCTTGCTAATTCCTCTGGAGATAAATTCCAGTGTGCAGTTGCATTTTTTATTCCTAAATCAGAGATGGTAGCATTGTTAGCTCGCTTGCCTGTTTCGGTCATAATCGTTTTTTCGTTTTGGTTTTATGGGAGGCAAAGGTAAAGATTAATCCTTTATACAATTAAATTAACCCTGTTTTTTAATGCTAAAGAATAACATTATCCATGCACTTATTAACAATAGCCCTCCTATTGGAGTGATCGGTCCTAAAAAAGATAATGAAAACCCTAAGATGCCCTGGAGACTTAATAGGTAGATAGAGAAAGAAAAACAACAAATTCCTGTAGTCATTAAATATAGACTTCTATTCAGTTTTGGATTAAATTTTTCAGTATTTAATGCTAAAAATAAAATTGCTAGAGCATGAAAAAATTGATACCTCACTCCAGTTTCAAAAGAATGTAATTGGTTTTCAGTAAGAATTTCTTTTAAAGCATGAGCGCCTAAAGCTCCTAATGCAACTGCTGTTACTGCAAAAAATATTGCAATATTCATAAATTTATCTGTTGTCATTTTACTTTCTTTAGTCAAGCAAAAATAATACTTTAGCCATTAAATTTTATAAAACAAATGAAAAAGATATTAGTAATAGGAGCGGGAAGGTCAGCAGTAACATTAATTAAGTATTTGTTGGATAATTCGTCAGCTAATAATTGGCAAGTTAAAGTGGCTGATTTTTCTATAGAATTGGCTGATCAGGCAGTTGGAAATCATAATAATGGTAAAGCAATTTTCTTTAATGTTACGGATAAAAAGCAAAGAGAAAGTGAAATAGAAAATGCTGATATTGTTATTTCAATGCTGCCAGCAAGTTTACATATTACGGTAGCTAAGGATTGCGTTCGATTAGGTAAAAACTTAGTTACGGCATCTTATGTTTCTCCTGAAATTGCTGAGCTTGATGAGGCTGCAAAACAAGCTGGAATTTTGTTATTAAATGAAATTGGTTTGGATCCAGGAATTGATCATATGTCGGCAATGCAAGTGATAGATGAAATTAAAGAAAATGGGGGAGAACTTACTTCTTTTAAATCATTTTGTGGTGGTTTAGTACATCCTGATTATGATAATAACCCTTGGAATTATAAATTTACTTGGAACCCTAGAAATGTAGTATTAGCAGGGCAGGGTACTGCACAATATATTGAGAATGGTGATTATAAATACATTCCTTATACGAGTTTGTTTGAGCGTACTGAACATATGGAAGTGCTTGATGCAGGAGAGTTTGAAGGTTACGCAAATAGAGATTCACTTTCTTATAGAAAATCTTACGGATTAGATGATATTCCTACACTTTTTAGAGGAACATTGAGGAGAAAAGGATATTCAGAGGCTTGGAATGTTTTTGTACAATTGGGTATGACTGACGATACTTATAAATTAGAAAATTCTGCAAGCATAACCAACAGAGAGTTCATTAATATGTTCTTACCTTTTAATGATGCTTTAACGGTTGAGGAAAAATTATGTAAACAATTTAGCTTAACTACTGATTCAGTTATTTTCCAAAAGATAGCTTGGTTAAATGCATTCTCTGAAAATAAGGTAGGAATAGAAAATGCTTCTCCCGCTCAGATTTTACAAAAAATTTGTGAGGAAAAATGGACTTTAGGAAGTGAAGAAAAGGATATGATAGTAATGCAGCATCAGTTTGAATATGTGCAAAACGGAGAGCAAAAGAAATTAAATTCTTCTTTGTTAGTTTTTGGTGATGACCCAATATATACATCTATGGCTAAAACAGTTGGTTTGCCAGTTGCAATTGCAACTAAATTAATTTTAAGTGGTGCGATAAAGTCAATTGGAGTAAAAATACCTACTACTAAAGATATTTATGTTCCTGTGTTAAAAGAGTTAGAAGAAAACGGGATTAACTTTGTGGAGGAGTTAGTTTAAGTCTAACAATTCTTCAGGAATTTCTACTTCCATAATTCCTTCTTTTGGATCAATTCCTTTTACAAATTTTTCGTGCATAGGAAAGCAAAATTCTATTCCATGCTTTTCAACATAAATTAATTGTTGTGAAGTTTGTGAATTTATGTAGGTAATTTCTCCTAATTTTCCAAAGTTAATGTCAAGTACAGTATAGCCGATTAGCTTTTTTTCTGTAATTTCATTTAAATCAGTTTCTGGTAGCCATTCTTTTGGTAGATAAACTTTCCTTTTAAGGATTTTTAGTGCTTCCTTTTCAGAATTAACATCTTCAAAATTTACTAAAATAACATTTTTCTTTGTTGGTCGAGCTCTGTCAATAAAGTATGGGATGAGCTCATTTTTTTGCTCAATTAAAAAGTAATCAAGCTTTGAAAAATCAAAAGGGATGTCATCATCATTATAGATATTGACATCCCCTTTATAACCATGCAATTTAAAAACTGTTCCGAATAAGAAGCAATCTTTCTTTTGCATTATATGAGTATTAAGCTTCTTCTGTTTTTTCTTCAGTAGCAGGAGTTTCTTCTGCTTTTGGCTCTTCTACTGCTTCTTCAGCAGCAGGAGTTTCTTCAGCTACCACTTCCTCAGTAGTAGACTCTTCAGTTGCAGGAGTTTCTTCAGCTACCACTTCCTCAGTAGTAGATTCTTCTACCATTGGAGAGTTTTTAAGGGCAATTGCAGTAGCTCTTTCATCACTTTTAGCTTTTTCAGCATCTAATGCAGCTTTAGTTGCGGCAATTGCAGCTTTTTCTAATCCTGATTTTTTATCAGCAACTTGTCCTTCTTTATTTTCCATCCAAGCAGCAAATCTTTTTTCTGCTTCTTCTTCATTAAAAGCACCTTTAGCTACACCAGCCATTAAGTGTTTTTTCATCATTACACCTTTATAGGATAAAATTGCTCTTGCAGTATCAGAAGGTTGTGCACCTTTTAATAACCATTCAACTGCTCCGTCAAAGTTAATATCTATTGTTGCAGGATTTGTATTAGGATTATAAGTTCCTAATTTTTCAATAAATCTTCCGTTTCTTGGTGATCTAGTGTCTGCTACTACAATGTGGTAAAATGCTTGTTTTTTTCTACCGTGTCTTGCTAATCTAATTCTTGTTGCCATTTTTCTTTTTAATTTGGTTAAACCAACTCTGTGGTTATTCCTCATTATTGAGGGGATGCAAAATTAGTAATCTTTTGTAATATACAGCTAAAAAGAGTAGTTTTTTATTTTTAGATTTTGAGCTACTATTTATATTGTTAAAATAAGAATATTTTGATTACTTTCGCATTCCTAAATTTTAAATATATTGAAGATGACTGCTAAAGGAAAAGGTAAGATATCAAAGAATGATTTTAAGCAAACTATTCTTGCTGATTATAGACTAGCTGCTGAAGTTAGAGAGTCTGGATCTCAGGGTAGAAGAGATGTTTTGTCAGGAAAAGGGACTTTTGGTATTTTTGGTGATGGTAAAGAATTAGCTCAAATTGCTCTTGCAAAAGTTTTTAGACATGGAGATTTTCGAGCAGGATATTATAGAGATCAGGCGTTAATGACTGCATTGGGGCAATATTCTCCAAAGCATATGTTTTCTGCACTTTATGCTGATCCTGAATTAGAAAGAGAGCCATCTTCAGGTTCGCGTCAAATGATGAATCATTTTGGCACTCGTTTTTTAAATGATGATGGAAGTTGGAGAAATTTAATGGAGCAGAATAATTCTACTTCTGATATGGCTTGCTTGGCATCTCAATTTCCTAGGTTAGTTGGTTTAGCACAAGCGTCTCAGGTTTATAGAGACAACCCAGAGCTTGCAAAAAACAAACCAGGCTTTACAAATGGTGGAAATGAAATTGCTTTTGCAACTATTGGGAATTCGTCTTGTGCAGAAGGGCATTTTTGGGAAGCTGTAAATGCAATTGGGGTATTACAAGTTCCTGCTATTATTTCTATTTGGGATGATGCTTATGGAATTTCAGTTGCTAATGATGTACAAATGACAAAATCAGATGTGTCTGCAGTTTTATCAGGCTTCCAAAGAGATGAAAAAGGTGCTGGTTATGAAATTATAAAAGTAAATGGTTGGGATTATCCTGCACTTATAGAAGTTTACGAAAAAGCAGAAAAATTAGCAAGAGAAGAGCATATCCCTTCTATTATACATGTTGTAGAAATGACTCAACCTACAGGGCATTCTACTTCTGGTTCTCATGAAAGATACAAAAGTAAGGAAAGAATGCAATGGGAAAAAGATTTTGATTGTAATCTTAAATTTAGAGAGTGGATTGTTGAGAGTGGTGTAGCAACTAAAGAAGAAATTGCAACTATTGATAAAGAAGTTGTTGCTTTTGTGAAAGTTCAGAAAAAAGAAGCTTGGACAGAATTTCAAGCTCCTATCAAAGAAGAGTTAAAAGAAGTTATTTCTATTTTCAATTCTATTTCAGCACAAGTTAATATTCCTGAAATTGCAGATTGGATTAAAGATTTAAATCAATCAGCAATGTTTGGTTTATTCAGAAGAAATTTCATGAGTAAAGCAAGAATGTTATTGGGGATGATTGTAAATGAAAATATCCCTGAAAAAGCAACTTTACGTAATTTTATAAACAGGATTAATTCTGAAAATTATGAAAGATATAATACTAAACTGTATAATGAAACAGCTACATCAGCACTTAAAGTTGAAGAAGTAAAGCCTACTTATAGTTCTGATTCTGAGGAGGTAGATGCAAGAATTATTTTAAGAGATAATTTCCATCATATGTTTGATGCAATACCAGAAGCAATGATTTTTGGTGAAGATGTTGGTAAAATTGGTGGTGTAAATCAAGGTGTGGAAGGATTGCAAGATAAATTTGGTGAAAGTAGAGTTGCAGATACAGGAATTAGAGAAGCTACAATTATTGGACAAGGTATTGGTCTTTCATTAAGAGGATTGAAGCCAATTGCAGAAATGCAATATTTGGATTATGTAATTTATGGTTTCCAACCAATGGTTGATGATATCGCATCTTTGCATTATAGAACTCATGGAGGACAAATTACTCCTTTAATTATTCGTACAAGAGGGCATAGATTAGAAGGGATTTGGCATTCAGGTTCTCCAATGGGTATGTTATTGAACGGAATGAGAGGTATGTATTTATGTGTACCAAGAGACATGACAAGAGCAGCAGGATTCTACAATACTTTAATGCAGTCAAACGATCCTGCAATGGTTATTGAATGTTTGAATGGATACAGAATAAAAGAAAAATTACCTACTAATATTGGTGAGTTTAGAGTTCCTTTAGGGAAGGTGGAAACTACAAGAGATGGCAGTGATATTACTTTGATTTCTTATGGTAGTACTTGGAGGGTAGTTATGGATGCAACTGAGAAGTTAGAAAGAGCCGGAATCTCTTGTGAAGTAATTGATATTCAAACTTTAATCCCTTTTGATTTGAGTCATGATATTGTAGAAAGCGTTAAGAAAACAAACAGATTATTAGTTGTTGATGAGGATGTTCCAGGTGGTGGTACAGCGTATATTTTGCAGAAAATAGTAGAAGAACAAGATGCGTATAATTACTTAGATTCTGAACCACAAACTTTAGCAGCTAAAGCACACAGACCTCCTTATGGGGCAGATGGTGATTACTTTACAAAACCATCTTCTGAAGATGTATTTGAAAAAGTATATGCAATGATGCATGAAGCTAATCCTGTTAAATTCCCTTCATTATACTAAATGAAAAAAACTACTGAATCTGACTCTAATTATGATGGTCTGGACAAGATGTCTGTTTCAGAACTTTTGCTTAATATAAATAGAGAAGATAAAACAGTAGCAAACTCTGTAGAAAAACAGCTTCCAAAAATAGAAGAACTAGTTGAAGCAATCATTCCCAAAATGAAAATTGGAGGACGATTGTTTTATATTGGTGCGGGTACATCTGGTAGACTAGGAATTGTAGATGCATCTGAATGTCCTCCAACTTTTGGGGTAGATCATGGATTGATAATTGGTTTAATGGCAGGAGGCGATAAAGCCATGCGTAAAGCAGTAGAATTTGCTGAAGATGATATTGAATTAGGGTGGAAGGATTTATCGGAACATAACATAAATACAAATGATGTGGTAGTAGGAATTGCTGCATCTGGTACAACTCCTTACGTAATTGGTGCGCTTAAAAAATGCCAAGAACAAAAAATCACAACAGCTTGTATAGTTTGTAATGAAGGAAGTCCTGTTTCTGAAGTATCAGATATTGCAATTGAAATTGTGGTTGGTCCTGAATTTGTTTCTGGAAGCACTCGCATGAAATCGGGTACTGCTCAGAAATTAGTTTTGAATATGATTTCTACATCAGTAATGATAAAATTAGGAAAGGTAAAGGGAAACAAAATGGTAGATATGCAGCTTTCTAATAATAAACTAGTACATAGAGGAACTAAAATGATAATGAAAGAAATAGCTGTAGATTATGAAACTGCTAATGCTCTTTTAACTGAATTTGGTTCTGTAAGAAATGCTGTAAATAATTATAATGGATAAAGAAAAACTTATAAAAGGAGGAATGTGGCTTTCAGGATTTTCCTTAAGTATTATGCTTTCTGCAATGAGCCTATTTGCTGGTTTTAATAACATACGTTTTGGAAGTTATACTATGCTGATTATTGGTTTACTATTAATTCCTGCAATTTTCTTTTTTGCTTATAAAGGATTCGGACTTATTTTAAATGCTATTTTTGAGAAGGAGTAGTATTCTTATCAGCTCTTGTCATTTGTCTTTTTCCTGGAGGTCCATCTAAAGCAATTACATCAAAACCAACCGCTTTCATAGTTCGTTTTACAACTCCTTTTGCACAGTAGGTTACTAAAAAACCATCTTCTTTTAAGTAGTTGTACATTTTTTTAAAGATGATTTCTGTCCAGAGTTCCGGTTGTTTTTCAGGTGAGAAAGCATCAAAATAAATAATATCAAATTTTGTGTTGGAAGTATAGTTTTCTAAATCACTTTTACTTTTATTTAAAGAAAAGAACTCGTTTATTTTACATTCTTCCTCCCATGGTGTTTCGTGCAAATTTAAAAGTGATTCTTTCTCAAGTCCGATTAAATCAGTAAAGTTAAGTTGTGTATAATTCTCTTTTGGTACTGGGTATAATTCCATTGTATGGTAATTGACCGTTATACTTTTCTGCACTGCTTTTTGTGACGTTAAAAGTGCATTTAATCCTGTTCCAAAACCAATTTCAAGAATGTTTAATTCATTCTTATTTGCTTTAGAAAATCCATTTTTAATAAATACATGCTCAGCTTCAACTATCGCTCCATGTTTTGAATGGTAAGTTTCATTTATCTCAGGGTTAAATATAGAATGAGATCCATCATTTGTGATTACAATTTTATTATTCATTTTTGCAAAGGTAAAAGTATTGCATAGACTATGATGCAAGTTATAAAAAATAAATATTAAAACTATTTGTGTTTTTTTCGTAATATTGTATTTGATACTTAATTGTTAACTAAACACTTATTCATTATGAAAAAACTTATTACTTTAATTTTAGGAATTGCTCTAACATTTTCTTCTTATGCTACTCATTTAATGGGTGGGCAAATCTCAGCAACTTATTTAAGTTCAGATACAACTGGTTCACATTATTTTCTTGAGCTTGATGTTTATCGCGATACACTTGGCGTTCCAATGACATTAGCACAAACGGTTGAAATTTATGAATTAGACATTACAACTGGAACATATAATTTAGTTTCTGTTGATTCCATTTCTTTAGGAGCTTCAGGTGCTGTAGCTACAATGTCAGCTGTTTATGGTGTGGAGATTTATCATTTTGCAGATTCAATTACTTTCCCAGCAAATGGATATTATATGATTAAATGGAGTGATTGTTGTAGAAATGGAGCAATTATAAATATGAGTTCTCCCTTAACTGAGGATATGGAGTTTTTAACTTATGTAAATGTTGATAGCGCAAATCCTAATTCCTCTCCGACTTACTTAGCACCTCCAGTCATTTATTTGCCTACAAATAATGTTTGGCAATACAATCCTTTGCCTTTCGATCCTGATGGAGATTCTTTAGTGTGGAACTTATCTGTTCCGCTTTCTAACAATACTACAGTTGCTGGTTATCAGTATTTATCTGATACTGTTTTGTATTCTAACACTACTGGTATATTCTCAATGGATGCAATTACAGGAGAGATTACTTGGGATCCTAAAATGGTTGGTAATTTTGTCGCTTCATTTGCAATTCAAGAGTACAGAAATGGGGTGTTAGTTGGTGCTATGAGTAGGGATATGCAATTTGTTGTTGTCCCTGATTCTACTAATGCAGTTCCTGATGTTTCCTTTATGCAATCGCCACCTACTAATAATTTGGGTTACCCTTATGTTAAAATTATGCCGGGACAAAATTATGACATTACTTTATTAGCTTCAGATGCTGATGCTAATGATGTTGTAAGTATGGATGTATATGGTGAACCATTTGAAATTCTTAATCCTGCTTCATTTAATGTTTCAACTACTGGAAATGGAAATGAAATTGAGGGGGTTTTTGCTTGGACTCCAGATGTCAGTCAAGTGCGTTCTAAGCCATATGTTGTTGTTTTCCGTACTACTGATAATTTCTTCTATTTTGATGAAACGGTTCAGTTTGAGGTGAGTTTAACAACTGCAGTTGAGGATGTAAATGTTTTTGAGGTTATGGATATTTACCCTAACCCTGCCAATACTAATTTTACACTTCCAATTAACTTAGATCAAGGACAAAGAATCACTTTGGATATTTATAATTTTTTAGGTGTAAAGGTTTCATCTGAGGAGTTAAATTTAGCTTCAGGAAATCATATTCTTGTTAAGAATTTTGATTTAAGAAGTGGACAATATTTTGTTAATCTTGCTGCTGAAAATGGTATAGCAATTACAACTAAAAAATTAGTTGTAGTAAAGTAAATATAACAGTTTAATGCAATTGAAAAGAGGAGAGTAATCTCCTCTTTTTTAGTATGTTTTTTATCATAAATAAGTAGTATATTTTAGATTTATTTTTTATATTTTTGCAAAACGAAAATGATTCAAATCGCTCTAGAGTATGAAGATTACAAAAACAAGCATTTCAAGATTAAAATCAACAGATTTTTCTAACTTACCTTTTGGTACAGTTTTTTCTGACCATATGCTTATTTGTAATTTTAAGCATGGAAAATGGGGTGCTCCTGAGGTTTTGCCTTATGGCCCAATTTCAATTGCCCCTGGGGCTAAAGTTCTGCATTATGGACAGTCAGTTTTTGAAGGTATGAAAGCTTTTAAAAACTCAAATAATGAAGTTTTACTTTTCAGAAAAGAAGAAAATTATAAAAGAATTAATCGTTCAGCTGTCAGATTATCAATTCCTGAAATTCCAGAGGATATTTTTATGAATGGTTTGGATGAGCTATTGTCACTAGATAATGAATGGTGCAAGGCTGATGAAGGTTATTCTCTTTATATTAGACCTTTTATTTTTGCATCAAGTGAGGGAGTAAAAGCATCAGCTTCAGAAGAATATACTTTTATGATAATTACGTCTCCATCAACTAAATATTATGCGGGTGAGATGAATGTAGTTGTTGAAGAGCATTTTACAAGAGCTCCAAAAGGAGGTGTGGGTTCAGCAAAAGCAGCTGGAAATTATGCGGCATCATTTTATCCAACTAAACAAGCTAATGCTAAAGGATTTCAACAATTAATTTGGACGGATTCAATTGAACATAAATATATTGAAGAATCAGGAACAATGAATATTTGGTTTAGAGTTGGGGATAAACTAATTACACCAGAACTTTCAGATAGTATATTAGGTGGGATTACTAGAGAAAGCATAATTACTTTAGCTAAAAATAATGGTATAAAAGTTGAGCAAAGAAAAATACTTGTTTCTGAGGTTGTTGAAGGAATTAAAAGTGGAATAATTATTGAGGCATTTGGTACAGGAACAGCAGTTACTGTTAATCCTATTAACTCTATTACTTTTAGAGATGAGAAGTTAGTTATTCCTACCATTGAAAGTTCTTATGCTATAAAATTAAAACAAGAATTACAAGGAATTCAAAAAGGCAAGTTAGAAGATAAATTAGGTTGGACTTCTAAAGTTGTATCAAAAGTGAGTTTATCTTAATTTATTAATTTCATTTTGAAGTGCATAATTCCTGCTTCTTCAAATTCTGCTCCACTTTTCTTAAAACCCATCTTTTCATAAAATGGAATTACATCTGTTTGTGCATGCATGTAAATTTCACCTTTGTATTCTGATAAATCATTTAGTATTGCTTTAAGAACTATATGTCCAAAACCTTTTCCTCTCTCTGAATTTAATACAGCAAAACGCTCTAATTTAAACCCTTTTTCTGTTTTCCTATGCCTTGCTGTAGCTACTGCTTTTTCATTATAAAAAATTAAGAAATGAGTTGATTCTTCCTCAAATTCCCATTCCATGTCTTCTGGGCAGTTTTGTCCAATTACAAAAACTTCATACCTAATTGTATGAGCCTTTTTCATTAAAGACTCATCTGAAAAAGTGAATTTTTTTATATCAACCATGCAAACGTTTATTTCTGTAAAAATATGTATTTTTGTTGAAACTAAAAAATTAAATAAAATGAAGAAAATATTTTTATCTGCAATATTGAGTGTTATTACACTTTTTGCAATGGCTACAGAACCACATGTTGATCATGTAAGAGTTAATACTGAAAATTCAACAGTTAAATGGAAGGGGTCTAAAATTTCATCTAGCCATGAAGGTACAGTAAATATTCTTAAAGGCAATTTAAATATCGATCATGGTACTCTAGTTGCTGGTCAGTTTAGTATCGATATGCAATCTTTAGCAACAACTGATATGTCTGAAGAATATAATAAAAAGTTAGATGGTCATTTAAAGAATGAAGACTTCTTTAATGTATCTAAGTTTCCTACAGCTTCTGTAACTATTACTAATGCAGTGAAAGGCAAAGGAAATTCTTATAAAGTTGTTGCTGATTTAACTATTAAAGGCATTACACACCCTATTACTTTTGCTGCTGATGTAAATATTAATGGAAAAAACTTTTTAGCAACTGCTAAAATTAAAATTGATAGAACTAAATGGGATATCAAATACAACTCAGGTAATTATTTTAAAGATTTAGGTGATAAACTAATTCTAGATGAAATTGAATTTGATATTTTCTTGCTATCAGTTAAATAGTGAGTTTATACATATTACTAGCAATTTCTATAGTTATATCATTTTTAATTGCAGTAAACCAAAGAAAAAGAGGGCTAAAGTTTTGGCCTTCTTTTTTTAAATCAATTATTGCTGTAGGGGGTGTTTTAGGTACTATTTGGAAGATAATAAACTAAATACAACTTCTGCTAAAAGTTTAGCGCTTTCTGGTTTATTTCGAAACCATAACTCTGGTTCAATAAGTTCTAGTTCGCTTAATGATAGCTTATTGTAATTGTCGTAAACAACATCAACTCTAGCGTAAATTGGTGAATATGGACATTTTTCTAAACAATTTTTTGCAAATTCAATTTCCGATTCAGTTGCAATATATTGCTCAACTGTTCCTCCATGATCATCTTGAACTCGGAAATCTCCTTTTTTTGCAATCTTTTTTACTGCATGTGTATATTCTCCCCCTATCATTATTAAAGAAATTTCTCCTTTAGTTTCAATGTTCATCATAAATTCCTGAAACAATACACATTCTTTGCCTATTAACTCTCTAAATATGTTTTCATATTCTTTATAGTTCTTAGTGTTTATGCGGTAAGTATGTCTTGCTGCACCAGAAATAGCAGGTTTTATTACTGCTTCTTTCCATTTGGTTTTTTGTAATAATTCTGAAAGGGTATTTGTTTCTCCTTTCTCAATAAACAGAGTAGGAGCAATATTAATCTTGTGTTTTACTAAATCTTGTAAATAGTGTTTATCAATATTCCAATTGATTATTTCAGAAGAGTTGATGAAAGTAGTTTTATTTTTTGTGTTTTCTAACCAAATAAAGAATTCATCAAAGCGTTCAAAATAATCCCATGTAGTTCGGAATATAGCATATTTTGTACTTGTCCAATCAAACTCAGTGTCTGCCCAATCCTTTTTACAAACTTTTAACCCTTTGTTTTCTAATGCAGTTTTTAGTAGTCCATCTTCATCTAAAACTTGCTGTGTATACCAGACGGCTCTTTCAGGATTTATATAGCGGTGGTCGGTAAGAATTACAATGTCAAACATAGCTTTATCTGTAAGCGTATCTTATCAAATCAGTTAATTGTATTACTTCTAATGTTTTTTCATGAGTTGCTTCCAATACAACTTTTGGTGCGCAATTATGTTGTAGGGCTTCTGCCCAACGCAATGCACATAAGCACCATCTGTCACCTGCTTTTATACCGGGGAAACCGTATTGTGGAAGGGGAGTGGATAAGTCGTTTCCTGCTGCATAAGAAAACTGCAAGAAATCTTCAGTAGCCACAATACAAACGGTATGTATTCCTGAGTCGGTTTCGTCAGTATTGCAGCAACCATCTCTAAAATATCCTGTTAAAGGATCTGTACTACAGCCAATTAAAGGCTCTCCAAATACATTATTAGCCATTACAACATTTTTTATTATTTGTTAGTTTGAGTCTTCTTTTTGCTATAAAATCGTACCCAAAATCAAGCAGAAAAGTAGGTAAAATTTTGAGAAACACTAAGTAATTATAAGGGAATTGTAATTGCTTGCAAATTTTTAATACTGCTTGTGATTTGAAAAAGACAATATTATTTTGAATATAAACTACTGAATCCTGATTTCCAATTTGAAGTTCTTGTTCCATTTTTATGCATTCAAGAGAGTTGAAAGGAAGAAATGATATTGTTTTATCTTGCAATTTACTTTGTGCAAAGTGCACCCATTTTTTACAAAATTGACACTCTCCATCATATAGTACAGTAGTGATATTCATTTACTCAATACACATTTTTTGCTCTACCGTTCCATCCTCATAGATATAAAAAAGAGGAGTGTTTGGTTTAGGCATTGTTACTCTCCCTAAAACATCAACAACCTTAATTAATTTAGCAGATTTTTCAGTAGTAATATTCTTAATATTTGTTGGGAGAATCAATCCATTGATATCATAGTTATTAAAAAATTCCCAAATCTTTTCTGCTGCATTTATGTCTTGGTTAGTTATTCCATTTGGGAATAGGGCGCCTGGCCAACTGTGTTCTCCTCCAATAATTTTATAATGTTCAACGGTTGCCCCATTGTCTCCATTTTCCCAAATTTGATGTTCAGCAGTACAGCCATCTATAATATTTATATCTGGCATATTAGTTACAATTGCAGTGCTATTGCAATTATTAATTCCCCCCCAAAAATCCATTATATCAGGAGCCGATTCTGTGAAACTACTAGCATTATAGGGTACTGTTTGGTCTAATGTTCCATGTATTCCCATAACTGGCATGGGGTGGCTTGGATTGCAACTGTTGAACCAACCAAGGTTCATACTTCCTGTTACTGATGCAATGGCTGCAATTCTATCGCTTAGTTCACAAGCTAATTGATAGCTCATAAACCCTCCATTTGACATTCCGGTACTATAGACTCTATCTTGGTTTATGCTGTATTCTGCAGCAATAGAGTCGATAAGAGCAGATGTAAACCCTATATCATCAATAGTGCTTCCTCCCCAACCAACATTCCAGTGTGTGACACCAGAATTATCTAAAGTTCCTTCAGGGTGAACAATGATAAACCCTGCAGTGTCAGCTATAGCTCTGAAGTCGCCATACCACATTTGTTGAGTCGCGTTAGATGTGTATCCATGAAAATTAAAAACCAGTGGTACTTGATTTCCTGTTACATAGGAGTTAGGTACATATAAGATGTAATCTCTTGTAATTCCTCCATGATTAATACTTGCATTAATAGTTTGTTGTCCAAGGGTAAATAATGGTAAACAGATAATAAGTAAAATTAATTTTTTCATTTAATTTATAGTAATTTGTTTTTTGATAGTCCCTTCTTTTGTTTTTATGAGTTTAATCTTATTAGTTTTACTTTCTCTTCCTAAGATATCCATATTAATAATCTTGTTACTTTTTGAAGTTGCTATCTCTGAAATAGAATTAGTATTTCCAAATGGAACAAGTTCTACATCCTCAATTACAATATCATTATTAAGTATAGTAGCATTTATTG
>ENA-ORDA01001046-ORDA01001046.1-marine-metagenome-genome-assembly--contig:-NODE-1046-length-24738-cov-4.170593_pt1 | contig 24738 bp, 16 predicted proteins | sample MGYA00237778_ERZ508506 | MGnify/ENA primary metagenome ERZ508506 (study PRJEB26177, sample SAMN06267891) | marine metagenome | isolation source: Monterey Bay, California, USA | place: Pacific... | reverse complement strand
GCCACCGTGGCTTAGCGGTATAGCACCTCATTGGTAATGAGGAGGTCGCGAGTTCAATTCTCGCCGGTGGCTCCACTCTCAAAACAAGGTTCTAATCGTTGTACTTCCCCTAAACATTAAGAGGCTTCTTTACCGACTTTGGAATGAAGAAGGCAACTTCTTCGGATGGGATGGGAATGAAAGAATCTACTGAAAAGAAGGCTGATATGCGAGAACGAGTAAAGGATTTACAACTACAAGTTGATGATCTCAAGGAACTTGTGAACACACTTTTGTCGGTCATTGTTGAAGAACCAGACGGCGTACATTCAGGTGCTGCGCCAACTTCTGGTCAACCAATGGCTAATATGTGCATGTAATTATCCTTTAATCACGGCTAAAGGCTCGAGACGAATAACAGGTCGAGCAAGATTTGCGGCATATGTATTCTCGATTACATTGTCGACATTTTTGTATGCTGCAGGAGCTTCTTCTGAAAGAATATTTTTAGTTGCTGCATGGACAATAACCCCTTGTTCATCAAGAGCGCTTTTTTGTACGTCTGGATCGATTGTTTTCCGAGCAACTGTTCGGGACATCGCTCTTCCAGCTCCATGGCATGCACTACCGAATGCGAGGTTTTGTCCATTCACTGGCCCTGCCATAATCCATGAGCCCCTACCCATGTCTCCGGGGACAAGCACAGGCTGTCCTGTTCGCTTGAATACGTCATGACCCTTCATTTGGTCTCCACTGAAAGCTCTCGTGGCTCCTTTACGATGGACTATGCAAGTGCAATTCGCTCCGTGAATTTTATGATCTTCGATTTTAGCAATGTTGTGAGATACGTCATAAATTGTGGTCAAGTCGACTGCATCACCAAGTTCTGCTTTCAATCCGAGAAACAATCGATGGGCCAAAACCGCACGATTTGCAAAGGCATAATTGGCTGCGGTTTTCATATCGTTAAGGTATGATTGTCCTTGCTTTGAATGAATGGGTGCTGCAGCCAATTGCCTATCTGGTAATTCATAACCCCATTCTTCATCGACCCAAGTCCCATCTCGTTGTTTTAGTCTCATTTCCAGTTCATGAATATGGTCGCTACATACCTGATGGCCCAATCCTCTTGAACCAGAATGAATCATTGCAATGACTTGGTCTGATTCAACACCCCATGCCTTAGACGTCTCTTCATCAGCAATCGCAGACACTCTTTGAAGTTCAAGGAAATGATTGCCGCTTCCCAAAGTCCCAAGAGCCCTTAATCCTCTCTTCTTCGCTCGCTCGCTTATCGAGACTTCATCAATTTCAAAAGACCCTTCAGACTCGACGCTTCCTTTGCCATGATAACTGCTAATGTCAATGGTATCAAGTTCCGATAAACCACCTCTTAGAACGGATTCAAGTTGTTGAGAGTTGATGTTAATGCCACCTTTCCCAGAACCACCAGCAGGGATTCTTCCGTTCAATCTGGATGCTAATTTCGTAAGATTAGGGATGTCATCAACTGCTATATTGAGAGCGACAGCACGTACGCCACAATTGATATCAAAACCTACTGCGCCAGGGGAAATGCTACCACCTTGGTCACCATGATTTACATCAGTTGCTACAACACCGCCTATCGGTAAACCGTATCCGTAGTGCCAATCTGCCATACCCCAAGCAGTCCCTACAATTCCCGGCAGTTGAGCAGCGTTGAGTAATTGTTTAGGGCCTCGTCCGTCTTGGTACGATTTGATTTCTTCCATTGTTGCGATTAGAGCTGCATCGACTTTCATTTTTCCAAAAGCCTTGATTCGAACAACCCCTTGTGTGGACGTATCCACATGGTTCATCCATTCAGGCTCCATGGTTGTGGTTAGACATCATTCATTTGATGATTTCCGATATTACTGCTCATTCTCGTGGGAGGATTGAAAGCAAGGAGGAACACCCCAAGAACGAGGGCGTAACATGAGTTTACCTGCAATCGACCTAGCAGTTTTTCATGAAAACGGTTATTTCCGAAAACAGTGCACGATAACGAAACTTTGGTTTTGGACATGTGATCCAAATCGAACGACTTGCGGAGACACTCACCAAGACGAGTATACGTTCATCGGAAAACCCCTTATCGCAGGATTTGAACAACGAGGGAAAGAACTGAAAGACTCGATGCGTGAATCGTTTTTATCTTTTTTTGAAACAAATCAACATCATCGAATAGAACCATATCCTGTTTTAGCACGTTGGAGGGATGATATTCATCTTACCATTGCTTCGATTGCAGATTTCCAGCCACATGTTACATCTGGACAAGTGCAACCTCCTGCAAATCCACTCACGATTTCACAGCCATGTATTCGTTTGACTGATGTTGACGCAGTTGGACGTTCAGGTCGCCACTTGACCACCTTTGAGATGATGGCTCATCACGTATTCAATCGCCCAGATGAAGGGGAATCTTACTACTGGATGGAGGAATGTGTTTCTTATTGCCATGCCATGTTAACCGACACATTCGGTATTGATAATCATGAAATCACCTACGTTGAGAATCCATGGTGTGGTGGTGGTAATGCAGGGGCGGCTGTTGAAGTAATCGTTGGAGGCTTAGAATTAGCGACTCTCGTATTCATGAATCTTGAGGAGTCTCCAGATGGTGATATCGAACTTAAGGGAGATCGATACAAAGAAATGCCGTTGCAAATTATCGATACTGGATATGGTCTTGAACGATTTTGTTGGGCTGCTGCGGGTACGCCCACTATTTACGAAGCAATTTATCCTAAAACAGTACAGTGGCTCAAGGAGATGAGTGGTTTTTCCACCGTTGCAGAACAATGGCCTGATTTAGATTTAGATAGCATACTGGGGGAAATGAGTCGGCTCAATGGTATCATGAATATCGAACCAGGAGTCGATGCCGATGAACTATCATCTCTCTTCATCGGCCGGCTTAAGGAACGAAATGTGGACCTCACGAAAGAACAATTCATTGGTGTAACAGAACCACTTTCACGAATTTATGCAATTCCAGATCACCTTCATGCTCTTTGTCATATGCTTGGAGATGGCTTGGTTCCTTCCAATGCAAAAGCAGGTTACTTGGCTCGAATGCTTGCTCGTAGAATCTTACGCATGCGAGATGATTTGGGTATTTCGATTACCCTTTCTGAACTGATTCAACATCACCTTGAAGTCAATATGGATGGTCATGAGATGAAGCAAACCAGAGATGGATTGATCACGATTATGGAACTCGAGGAAAGTCGATACAAGGAAGTTCTTCGTAGAGGTTCTAACTTAATTCAACAAGAGTTGAAATCAATCGATTCGGCTGCGGAAGAGTTACCAGATACTCTCTTGTTCAAACTCAATGATTCACATGGTTTGCCTCCTGATATGGTCATTAACATAGCCAAAGGTAACGGATGGAATCATCTCCGCCTGCGCACAGGTTTCTCGGCAGAGATGGCTGAAAGGCATGCTATTTTGGCGAAACAAGCTGCTTCAACCACAGTTCAACCAAAGATTGTTGAAGAACTTCCAAACTTGCCAAATACGGTGCCGCTCTACTATCAAGATGTTCAACAGCGCTCCTTCGATGCAAGCGTGTTGGCATCACTACCTCTGATTGAAGGCATGGGCCCAGATGGTGCAACTCATGCAATTGTATTGGCAGAATCCTGCTTTTATCCAGAAGGTGGCGGCCAAGAAGGTGACTATGGTTCACTTTCCACAGATGCGGTTACATGCAACGTTCTCGATACACAAAAGATTGGAGAATTGATTATACATCTTTGTGATGGTCCGTTTTCAATCGGTGATTTAGTTCATGGTACGATTGATTGGAAGCGACGAAAACAATTGATGGATCATCATACTGCAGTCCATATTGTCGGTGGAGCCGCACGACGTATACTTGGTCCACATATCTATCAGGCTGGTGCAAACAAATCAGTTGAACTCGCTCGATTGGATATTACTCATTATCGACGTCTAAATCGAGAAGACCTAGATGCGATTGAAATATTAGCAAACGAAGTTCTTGGACTTGTATCTCGTACTGAGAAAACAGTTCTAGCCCGTCATGAAGCTGACAAAAAACATGGGTTCGATTTGTATCAAGGTGGTGCTCCTAAAGGAAACAGCATCCGTGTATTGAGAATTTCAGATCACGATGTACAAGCATGTGGAGGTACACATCATGACGAACCAGGTCAAATTGGTTCAATCCGAATCATTCGCTCAACTGCCGTACAAGATGGTGTGGAGCGACTTCACATCGTTGCTGGAGATGCAGCATTGCGATACGCACGTTCTCAAGACTCAATTTTGAGAACAACATCAGAAACCTTTGGCATTGCAAATGAAGATTTACCAAAGACTGCTGCAAGATTTTTTGGTGAATGGAAAGATCAAAAGAAAAGGATTGAACAACTTGAAGCAGAAGTTGTTCGCTTGAGAACATCTGGCGGTGGGGACGATTCGCTTGAAGTTGATGGCGTTCGTATTGTTGCCATGGAACTTGATGGAAACTTGAAACAACTCACATCAATGCTTCAAGAATTAACGAGAGAACAATCGAAACCGACACTTGCCATTCTAGGTTCTCGTGAAGGTGGCGGTAAATTGATGGTTGCTTGTACAGAAGGAACAATTGCTTCAGAACGATATAACGCTGTAGAGATTCTTCGTTCAATCATCCCCCATATTAACGGCGGAGGCGGTGGACGTCCAACAATGGCCCAAGGCGGTGGTTCAAATCCTGACGGATTGGATGATGCTTTGCAGGCTGCTAAAGATCTTCTTCTACCTTAATCCACAATCGATTCGATTGCGATATGATCAAATTCAGATACAGCATTGCTCAAGGCCTCTTCCAATGGGAACCATTTGGCTTCAGCAATTTCGCCTTCCTTTAATTTCAATTCAGAGAGTTCTCCATTCCATTTGGAAAAGTAGGTGAAACTCATGAAAGATATGCCATCTCGATGGAATGAACGTTGGGTGATGATAGGTTTTCTATCATCGACATCTAATGATATTCCGAGTTCTTCATATGTCTCTCGAACGCAACCTTGTGAAGGTTCTTCACTGTGATTCATATAACCTCCTGGGAGTGTCCAGTATCCTTTGAAAAAACCACGTTCGACCTTTGCCATCAAGACCTCGTTTCGTTCGTTTTGTATGATGACCTTTGCGACGAGTCTGTGAATCGATCGATAGACCGCTTCCCTCGCTACAGGATGTACTGCATTGTCTGAAATGACTTCATCTTTCCATGTCCAATGCGAGGGCCATTCGATGGTCGGTAATCCATGAATAACTCGCAGATTCAATTCATTGAATCGGATATCAGTCGTTCGCTCTTCCTCCCATGGGATATTCATGTCATTCAATTCCTCTCTGGTTGGGAATCGTAGTTTTGGCGATGATTCTTGCCTGCCCATCATGCAAGGTTGAGGCCCCATGCCAGTTTCATCAACAAGCAGCAGTTTTCCATCATGCTCAAGATAAACCACTTCGGTTGGATGCATAGTTTACCCTAGCCACACTCCCTCATCAAATCTCGTCTAAATCAGCGTGAGGATTGAAGTAGAAGTTTAGCCACCGACATATATGCAGGTCGAAGATATCCGTCCTAGTGGTTGGGCGTGTGCTTATCTTGTAAGCAACGGTGAAGATGCAGTATTAATCGACCCTGTCTGGGATCACATTGATCATTATCTGGAACTCCTTGAGCAGCGTTCGCTAACCCTCATCGCCTGTATGGCAACACATACACATGCAGACCACATCACTGCATGTTTTTCACTTTCAAACCAGTATGATATTCCGTATATCATGTGGAAAGACACACCTTCGCTTGGCGTAACACTCTTTGTTGATGAATCAACAAAACTTAATGTTGCAGGAATGGATTTTTCGTTCCATCATGTACCTGGGCATACACAGGATTCAATGATTATTGAAATTGATAATCACATCTTTACTGGCGATTTTTTCTTTAACGGTGAAGCAGGAGTTGGCAGAGATGATTTACCAAGTGGTCGCTTGGAAGAGCATTGGTCTTCATTGAAGGTTTTAACACGCTTTTCAGATGATGTTCTTGTTTGCAGTGGCCATGAACCACCAAACACAGAGGTTCAATCGCTCGGATGGAATCGTACACATAACCCCATTTTATCCATGGAATCTCCCGAAGAATTTGTAATATGGCAGAAGAATTCTGCAGAAAAACTTGGTGATGTTTCAAAAATTAAAGTTGCCCTGCCAGCCAATATATTTGCAGAAATTCCCGATGAAATCCCGTGGTTATAGTTTTCACAAAGATACCAAACACCTTTGAAGGTCCTTAGGTGCCATCAACCATGAGTCGTACCTCTCACAGTCGTCTTCTAACCGTCGTCTTCCTTCAATTCATTTTTTTGGCATCTCTCGCATCTCCTCTTGCACAGGGAACAAACCCATACGGTGATTTAGACAAGATGGATTCCGCTCTTGAAGAGGCTCTTGCAAGTAACGAGGATGATTCGATTCTTCATGAAGTCATTTTTCAACTGAAATCCCCTGTTACTTCTGACGATCTTCAATTCATGAAAACAACAGGAGCAATACATCTTCACGATGCATTACTCATCGATGGAGGTCTTTTTGAAGCCCCCTCTGATACAATCCGCAAAATTTCTCTTTGGGACCGAATTGAATATCTTGAACTCAATCGTGAACTCGATTTCTTCTATCTTCCTTCTGAATGGGGCGGTCCAACTGACCCCGGGATTATGATGCATGAAACAACGCATGTCGTAGGAGCTACTGATGCTTGGCACAGGGTCATTGTCGATACTGATGGTAAGGTTGCTTTTGAAACGGACTTAGCCTTTACAGAGTGGGACGGTGATGGAACTGCTATTGTTGACCTCGACACAGGGGTCGATGCAGGACATCCCGACTTTGATTATCTTGAGCCATGGACTGGGGAGAAGGTCATCTACTCTGCAAAGTGGGATGGCGTTTGGACTGAGACCACCAATTCGGATACCTCCTCAGGTCACGGAACACACGTAGGTGGTACCATTGCCGGCAACGGTGATGCGTCCGCAGGTAGAAGAGCCGGTGTTTCCAAAGGTGGTCAACTCGTTGCATTAGGAACTGGTGATGGAGCATCTATTTTCGCTGCTGAACAAGGACTTGAATGGACTTATCAACACTCCATCCCTTCACAGAATCCATACCACATTCGTGTCGTTTCTAATTCATGGGGAACTGACGGGGACTATGATCCAAACGGAGCCGTTGCTACTCTGACTGATATGCTGACCTATGACAACGGTGTTGCAGTCATTTTCGCAGCATCGAATTCAGGTGGTTCCGGTGGCGGCGGTGAATGTACAGGAGACTTGCGCACGAACGTGTATGCGAACACGCCATCCGCAATCTCTGTCGCAGCGCTCACACACGATGGTACTGCAGTTACCTCATTCTCTTCTCGTGGTTGTATGAATCAACAACATACATGGCCTGATGTTGGAGCGCCTGGCCGTGATATATGGGCGACTGCTCCTCGAGGAACAGCAATTGATGCGAGTACGAAATTGCAAGGTGACTTGTATTACATGTCCATCTCCGGCACTTCAATGGCAACTCCACACGTTGGAGGTATGGCTGGATTGATTCTCCAGATTGCTCCTTCTCTCGGTGTCGCTGATTACCATCGAGATGATCACGATGAAGGATCAAGTCTCGTTGGCGGAGATGGTACTGCATCCTACGGTCAATTTGAAGATTGGGATACAGCCAACTTTTCTCGAGTTCATGAATTAGAATTGATTCTGGAATTAACTGCGACCTATGAAGGCATGGCAAATTCATGTGAAGACGGGAATGCAGATGATGGATGCAATGATATTCCTGCTGAGTGTTATCGAAGCACGACTGGAGAATGTCATGATTGGAGAGTTGGACACGGATTGACAGATGTTGATGCTGCTGTTGCTCTTGCAAGAACGCTCCAACTCATGCGAGACCAAGACGGAGATGGTTTGGTTGAATCTCCTCAATACACCGTTTGGGATGCGTGGGAAATTTATGAAGAAATGATGGTTGAGAAAACTATCGCTGTCAATACCGACAGAGTTCATCACGGATGGAAAGGAGATTGGAATCATTTCAACAATGGTGCAAGCGGAGCAGTCTACTATACAGAAGATTCCCACTATGTTTGGATACCCAATGGGACAACGCAACTCGAAGCTCGCTTTGTTCCAACTGAATTTGATATTGATACAGCCCAAGCAGGTGCTCTTCAACTCGAGATTGACTTAGGTGAAGATGGAAGTAATGATGCACAAGGTGCTTGTTCACGTGTTTCTGATGCATGGATTTGTGATCTTGATGTCGATTCCTCTTCCTGGAATACATGGGCACACTTCGATGTGACAGGTCAGGCAGCAACTCTGCTCGGAATCATCAATGACCCTGAATTCTTTGAATCCCGAATCCCTTACACAGTCGATGTGACACTGACTCTCGATCTGAGTGAACCAGTAGACATTTCGTTTGAGCAACGTCCTGACTTCTACTCAGACCTCGATCCTGCGATTCCTTCTCAAGACTATGATAGCGAATATGATGGTCAGTTGACCTTCACGAGAATGGCTTATGACCAACAAGCAGTTTTCGATTTGATTGTTCCTAAGGAAGTTGCTGAAGATTCTGAATCCGAGGGCTTCTTCTCAGCATTAGGTGATGTATTCTCTGAATACTGGGGTGTTGCAAGTTTCTTCTCAATGTTCATGCTTGTAGCAGCCATCGGTCTTGGTTACTTGATTCGTTCATCTCGTATAGACGAACCCAAATTCTTGATTTCAGCATCTATTGATGCAGAATTGATTGAAGATTAAATTGGATTTTGCGGGGCCTGAGTTGGTTGATTGCTTGGCATAGAGTCAAGATCCTCAAAGGTCATTTGCCCTGTGTGAATCTCTTCAATCTCTTGTAATCTCTCCGCCATGGGTTTACGAACAATGAATTCGATACGCCCTTTTGTTCGTGTCAAATCATAAGACAATGGATCCAGAGTTTCAATGACTTGTCCCTCAAAGGAACGTTGAATCTTTTTACCTCTCCACACCGAGTAGCCCCATTGGTAGGCGATCCCTACAATGGCTGCGCCGTACAGTACTGCGAGAACCGTTGTAGCAAACAAAGCAGGATTCCCTCCTCTTGATTCTTCTAAGAGGTCGCGTCCAAGTAAGAAAATAAGCCCTACTCCAACCAGGGGCTTGAGCAGTGATTCGACCCATTGATCGATTGGAATAAGTCGACCCTTTGCCGGGTCAACAAAGACAAGATCAGTTTCAAAGGCAGTCGACAGTACCCCAACGATTGCAAGTAAACCAATATAGAGCAAAGAGGCTAGTATGATTTCAATTCCAAAATCATCCAACTTGAAAATCCAATGAATAATCAACCAAGCAAACAAACCAAGGAATACACCTCTCGGAACTTTGTGAAAATGTTCGAGGTGTTGGGCGAATTCTGTATAACTTCTTCCTGTTGACTGATTCCCCCTATGGGATTGAGGGATGTGGATAATTTGCCAATGCATTCCTTGTTCGACTGCACCTAATCCCCGAATCAATACCCGCTGTCGGATGAGTATGAATTCGACGAGGAGAATGACTGGCAATCCGACAATCATGACAGGTAATGCAACAACAAATGCGAGTGGGAAAATTATCAGGGCTGGTAAAATCAAGAAGTGTGTAATTGACAATGGATTAAGGATATCTGCCTCGATCAGACGTTGTCTCGATGGCGTGAGCCGCAAACTCCGTGCGATATCATTCAATGCATGTCGGTAACTTTCGATTTGTCTTCCAGCATCAATGATCTGTCTGACAGTTGTTCTATACTCTGATTCTTCATGACCTCCACCAATCCAAAAACGCCAGATAAATCGCAGTGGTATTGCTGCAACAACCGGGACTGCCAATATGCCGAGCGCCCATATTAGAGCTTGGATATCAACTTCGGTAGCCATGTGCTCACTGAACGTAGCGTGTTGCCTCTTCGTTTTGAATCCATTGCGAAGAATGGATTTTATCCCAATGTTCTAACACCGTGTCGAAGAGTGGACAAATCATGCGTAGGGTTGCAGTTACTGATGGTATGGCTGATGAAGCAATTAAGCGATTAGAACAAGCCAATTGCGAAGTTGTACATCAATTCATTGAACTCCAAGATTTACTTGATGGGGCTTTGGCTGATTTTGACGCAGTCATTGTCCGTAGTGCAACAAAAATCACAAAGGAAATTCTAGAGGTGAGTGTACCTGGTCTCAAAGTAGTTGCAAGAGCCGGTGTTGGCGTCGATAATATCGATCTAGATGCTGCTTCTAAACTTGGAATTCCTGTGGTTAATGCGCCAAGAGCAAGTACGCAAAGTGTGGTTGAATTGACTGTTGCCCATTTGCTTGGTTCTCTTCGCTACATTCCCACCGCAGACCGTACTCTTCGTTCAGGTGCATGGGCGAAAAAAGAATTAACAGGGACCGAACTTTATGGCAAGCGGCTAGGATTAATTGGATTCGGCAGGATTGCGCAAGGTGTCGCTCGTGTTGCTCAAGCATTTGGCATGGAGATTCATTCCTATGACCCTTATCTTCCGAGTAACGTAGCCAAAAAATTTGACGTATCAATGCACAAAACAGTTGATAGTCTGTTCAAGCGTTGCACTCACATATCGATTCATTGCAACCTTACTGATGAGACCCACCATCTTGTTGATTCAGAACGAATTTCAATGATGCCTGGTAAAGATCCGAATCATTTGCCCTGCGGGAATCATATCGTAAATTGCGCTAGGGGTGGGATTATTGATGAAACTGCGGCTCTAGAAGCACTTGATAATGGGCAACTTTCATCACTCGCACTTGACGTATTTGAAAACGAACCGGTGGATCCATCTTCTCCTCTCCTGCAACATCCGCATTTCCACGGCACACCTCACATAGGGGCTGCAACCATAGAAGCTCAACGACGTGTTGGATTAGACATTGCCGATGCCGTACTTGTCGCTTTGAGTGGTTCATTACCAGAAACAACAGTAAATCGCTCATCACTTTCTTAATTCCATTTTCACTTTGCAAGTGGTGTGGGCAGAAGTCTTGCCTTACAGATGCAATTCCGAAGACATGGGCCGTACAGTACCAACTTGGAGAGGACGTGTTGAACAGGAAATAGAACGTCTTGTGCCCTATCGGAGAGCACTTTCATTGGATGATTGTTGCAACTTCGATATGATGCTACATGATGTTCGCGCTCGTCGAGCAGCAGGTGGGATGCTTCCTGCACAAGAAGAATGGAAACCAATGTTTCTTTCTATGCTCTTGGGTGCTCATCAACGAATTCGAGTCTTGGAGGGGCGGCTTGAAGAACTTGAACGCCAATTAACAGATGCCGGTGTACTTGATGTACGCTGAAGGAGACCACGGATGGATTCTTGATGCTCATCTTTGTTCCGAAAGAAAAGACATGATCGTATGGATTGTTCCCGAAGAAGGACCCGTTTTTTCATACCAGGAACAATGGAATCCTTCGCTACATGTTTCTGGTTTAGTTTCAGACCTTGAGATGTTGATTGAGTGGTTACATCAGCCAGAAATCAAGATGAAATTTGGAATCTTAAATCATTTATTTGAACACAAACGATTGGAACTCGGTTTAGTCGATCAAACACGTGTACTCACAGTAGAAGTGAAAGGGCATACATCTCTCAAACAACTCGCCCAGCATATCGAGGAACGAGGCCAACACGTACGCTTCACCCTCTATTCGGTGGACCTACAACCAGAACAATCCTATCTCACTTCGAAACGTTTGTCCATTGGTTCCTCGGTTATGATTGAAAATCAACAACTTGTGGCAATGGAACAAGAAGTAAAGAGACGCTCTTTGAGGTGTTGTCGTTTTGAAATTGAATTCTGTAAGAACAAGGGATTCGCAGATAGTTCGACTGTGATCTCTTCTGTCAGCATAGGGGAATGTGATGCAGAAGGAAAGAGATTTGGCAGGAGTTTCATGATTCATTCGCATCATCCATCATTTGCTAAAAAACTTGGACAGTGTTTGAGAGAACTTGACCCTGATGTCATCTTTACTCAGGACGGTAATACTCTTGCTCTTCCAGCGTTAATGACGCATGTAAAGAAGACTGAACAGACTTTGAAACTTGGTCGTAATACTTCTGTTCTTCGCCAAATCGGTGTATCAAGAACAGTCCATTCGTATGGGCAGGTTCTGCGTAGTGACCCCCAATTTTCTTTTGAAGGTCGAATTCATATCGATTTTTCTTCCAGTTTTATGTTCAAAGAAGGAGGTCTTTCTGGTCTGTATGAGTTAGCTGTTGTCTCTGCTACTCGAATCAGTGACGCAGCTCGTAAATCTCCCGGATCAGTGATCAGTGCCATTCAGAATCGAGTAGCAATGGAGGATGGCGTTCTTGTCCCATGGAAAAAAACAAGGCCAGAAGATACGAAAAGTGCTTGGGATCTTCTTCAATCTGATCGAGGTGGACTCTACCTTGATAGTAAGCCTGGAGTTTATTCAAACGTCATTGAACTGGATTTTGCTAGCCTCTTTCCAAGTATTATCGCAACGCGAAATATCTCACCTGAAACTCTGAACTGCAGTTGTTGTCAGCCAGCCAGCAATACCGCTCCATTGCCACTGCATCCTGAATCAGCAAAAAAGAAATTCCAATTACATGAACGACAATGGCAGTCTGCAAGCCTTGCTTTTCCACGATATTCATCGACTGCATTCCAAGTCCCTGGACTTTCAACGCATACTTGTGGACGAATTCATGGCTTCCTCGGCCGTGTTGTCGCTCCACTAATTGAACGGCGAAAACAATTAAAGAAACAAGTTAAGCAAAAAAAAGATTTAGCGGATCGTCAACAGAATGCTCTAAAATGGCTTCTTGTCACTTGTTTTGGCTATACTGGTTATCGAAACGCTCGGTTTGGCCGTATTGAAGCACATGAAGCGATCTGTGCATGGGCAAGAGAACTTCTTCTTCAGACGATTGAACACGCTCAACAATCTGGGTGGGAGGTTCTTCATGCCATCGTTGATTCTGTTTGGGTTCGTGATGTACAAGGAAGGACATATGAACAGCAACACAAGGACGCTTTGGATTTAGCCCAAGAAGTGCAGGCATTCACTGGAATTCCTCTTGAATATGAGGCGACGTACGATTGTATTGCATTTTTACCAAGCCGAGTTCATTCAGGTGGTTCACTCACTAAATATTGGGCATATGGGAAGGATGGCATGAAAATTAGAGGACTTGAATTACGTCAACATTCAACCTGTCAATGGATTCGCAATCTCCAGCAACAAGCTTTGCAGATCCTCTCAAGAGCCACGGATCTAACTGATAGCCTTCCATCCTATTCTGTTCAGAGAACCGTTCAAAATCTGCTGCTTAGTGAACTTGAGAGACTTCAGAATGGAATGATTACAATCGGTGATCTCCTGATTGCACAACGCATTTCAAGAGAACCGACTGAAGGTTCAGTACAATCTCTGGCAATGCTGGCTTTCCAAAGGCATCAAGCACATGGCTTTCCACTCTCCCTTGGTTCAAAAGCCCGATTTCTTGTACGTAAGAAAGATGTCAAGAATCCACTCTTTCGAGTTCTTCTTTCTGAAGAGTGTTCGAACTTGAATGATACAGCAAAACATGTCGATTTAGGATATTATCGGCAACAAGCCATTCGTGCCATATGGGCAATACTCACTCCATTTGGATGGGAGGAAAGTCAATTGACAGAAGTCGGTGTTGTGCGACTTGATCAGTGGATGTAAAGGCTTCCAGCCTCGATTGCGATTCATCTTTCGTTTTGGGATGAAGTCGTAGTGATGTCATAGAACCGGTGGCACTTCTGAGAATCAATATTTTCTTTCTTTTTGATTGCCAAGAGGCATGTAGATGTCGATCTGCATGTATCTTTACGGTATGCTTTAGTTGTTGATGAAGTCTACTTCTTGCGTGTCCATCGAGAATGATTACTGCGCAGTGTTTGGATAATTTCTGTAATGAATGTAAACAATGACGGAGTATTGCCCGTCCCTCATATCTATGAATTTGCTCATCCAGAAACATTGCAAGTAATCCATCAACAACGACCAAAGAAGCCTTTGTTATCATAGTCTCTTGATGCGCACGAAGAATCAATGCATGTAGTTGATGAAGTGTGAATCCTCTACCAATGTAGAGTCGCCGCAAGCCTTCTTCAAGACCGCTGTTTCGGTTTCTTAATGGTTCAAAAAAAGTACTTGGATTGAATCGATGTGCTCCATCAATCCAATGGACTATTTTTCTTTCACTGAGTAAAATTGTAGTTGCTTCTTGAGCAATAAAACCTATTTCCTTGCCAAAATAGCCAGGTCCTTCAAGCCATGTTATACCTTTCTTCATGATGAGGCGTTCGGGTGAAATTAGGGTTTCTTTTCTTGTTTCAATCTCCTTCATACTATCACCAAGTATTGTTGTCCGGCGAGGACAGTAGGGTTATCTTTCGCAGGGAGTACCATGAAAGTGAAGGATGAATTTCAAACACCTTCGGCATTTATCTTGCATTGTGAGCGAACCCCGCATCCTGATTCATTGCGACTTAGATGCCTTTTTTGCATCGGTTGAGATGCTCCATCATGGTTTTCCAGAGGAACAACCATTGATCATTGGTTCAGATCCCCAACAGGGTCGAGGAAGAGGTATCGTATCAACCTGCAATTATGCTGCTCGAACCTACGGTGTACGTTCTGCAATGCCTATCACTGAAGCGTGGCGACGATGTCCTGGGAGTCCGTATGGTCCGGGGAGATATATTCGAGGTACTCGCTCACTGTATTCGATGGCGTCTCGACGTGTGATGAAGATCTTACGAAAATATGCTGATAAATTTGAACAGGCGAGTATTGATGAAGCGTATCTCGATATAACCGAGTATACGAAAGGGGATTGGGATGAAGCGCTAGCGCTTGCACGACGAATAAAAAAAGAAATTACAGATGTAGTAGGTTTGACTGCTTCATTTGGGATTGGACCAACCCGAGTTGTTGCTAAAATGTCTTCAGAAGTGAATAAACCAAATGGGATTCATCGTGTATTGCCTGATGAGATTAATTCGTTCTTTCAACAACGTTCCGTACGTGAAGTGCCTGGGATTGGTCCTAAAACAGCCAACAGACTAGCTGAATGGGGTATCTCAACCGTGGATGAAGCCTCTGAATTAGGTGAACTTGCGTTAGCAAGAATGACCTCTGAGCGCTTTGCATCATGGCTACTACGTGTCGTGGATGGGACAACTTCAAACGAAGTCAGCCCAATTCGTTCTCGTCGTTCTATTGGAAAAGAACGTACATTTCCTGTTGACCAATCGAATCATGAAGTCGTTCTAGAAGTCCTCGAAAAACTAACTGTAAGTGTCATGGCAAAGGCAAGAGAAGAGGGGATTGCAGGTAGACTGGCAGAAGTTAAGTTACGCTACACTGGATTTGAAACACACACTCACGGACGCTCTATTCCAGTTGCAATGGATGATACTGATGTATTTCTGCGTCAAGTTCGAATGCTTTTTGCACAAAATGTGAATCAAGAACAGAACATCAGACTCGTAGGATTTCGTCTAGGGCAACTGGAAGAAATCGATCATCGCCAAACCACATTGGATGGGATTGATGAATCAGAGTAACTTGTGCATCCGGGTAAGGGTGCCTTTGAATTCTTCAAGCGAGTCTGGAATAAGAACTCCTTCAATTTCTGCGTTAAGAGACAGGCCCTGTTCCTTCTTAGTCTTCCAAACTTCACTGTTGAAGGCTTCGACTTCAGGAGTTAAATTGTTGAGTTGTTCATCTACTGGTCCTTGGGTTGGGAATTGGTCAACATCGACTGAACTTTCATCATAAAGCGTCATCGAAATATGATGGGAAAAGAATGGACATACCGGACTAAATGCTGCAAGGAAATCTTTCAGGATTGAATGAATTGTCCAAGCTGCGTGCATATCGCCGTCATAGAGTCGAGTTTTTGCCATTTCAAGCCAATGCGATGGTAAGATGCCAGTTCCAAAGGTCTTGAGCGCCTGTGTTGCTGTGTAAATGTCAAGGTCATTCCAAGAAGATTCCACAACAGTCATGGTCGTTGAAAATTCAGAACGAATCCATCGATCCTCAACGGGGAATGGAGTTGTTGGTTCAACATCAGGCATATCGAATTGGCTTGCAAATCGTGCAACATTGAATAATTTCGTAAGTACTCCGAAATATTTCGCTTCAATTTCTTCAGGATTAATATGGAAATCATCCCCTACTTGGGCCTCACATGCCTTCCATAATCTGAAACATTCGCTTCCAATCTTATTCGCTTTGAGACTCACTGAACCACTAGGCCCTTTGACCTTCCAAGAGCCTGTTCGCCCTCCAGCACCACATTCTAGGACGCTATCGGCATCGATTCCATTGCCGAGAGACTTGGACATCTTTCGACCCCAAGGATCCATTCCAAGCCCATCGATCCATACATGTTGGAAACCAGGTTTGTCCAGTAAAAGCGTAGACTTGAGGAGGGTATAGTAAAGCCATGTGCGAACAATTTCTTTTCCTTGTGGTCTCAATGCTGTTGGGAATGCCTTTTCAAAGACTTCAGGATGATTTAGATATCCACTAACAAAGAGATTCGAATTTGAAGAATCCATCCATGTATCGAATACCTTTTCTTCCCCACGGATTTCACCGAGTGAATCTTCCATTTCACTAAACGAACCCACGTCTTCTCGCGAATCACGATTGAGAACTCGAGAGTCGAGAGGAGGTTGTTCTTTCCAAGGTTGGACATACTCCCCAGATGGTGGAACCACGATAAATTGTTCATCTTCAGAATACCAGATTGGAATCTCCGTATGATACCATCGTCGCCTTGAAATTGGCCAATCAATACTGATGTTGTCCATCCAATCTAACAAAAATTGCCGATTTCTAGGAGGATGGAATTGAATTTCTTCGATGTGTTCTCGCATTCGGTCTTGAATATGGGTTTGCCGTACATACCATTCCTTTAGAAGAATGATTTCAACAGGATTCTTTCCACGTTCAGAAACTGGAACTTCTTGTGATCGTTCTTCAATCTTTGAAATCTTTCCAGAATCTTCAAGCATTTGTGTAGCCTTAGATCTAGCTTCAAGGACGCTCAATCCGGAAAGATCTGATGCGATATCTGTCATGCAACCGTCGAGGTCAATCGCTTGATATGGTGTCAATCCAAGTTCTCTGAACACAGCAACATCGTTTTGATCACCAAACGAGCAGACCATCAATATTCCACTTCCGAATTCTGACTTAACCGATGGGTGTGTTTGAATTTCTACAGATGTTTCTCTCCCGTTTACTGGCATAGGTAAGATTGCCCTTTTTCCGACTAGGTGTTGATATCTCTGATCTTCGGGGTGAACAACAACAACGCCACAAGCACAAATCATCTCAGGTCGTGTTGTTGAGATGATTAATTCCTCACCGGTATCAGTTTGCCATTTGACATCAACAAGTTTGGTATTTCTCGAAATACGCTCCACTTCTGCATCAGCAATTGTCGTCCCTTCTACTGGATCGTAAATATTGGGTCGAAGATCTTCAATAATGTCTCCTTTCTTGAACAGGTCGATAAATATCGATTGAGTGACTGCTCTGTAATCAGGAGCGTCTGTAAGATATTCAGCCGCAAAATCACAGGACAATCCAACACGCGCAGCGGTCTTTCTCATAGCCTGAGTAAAAGTTTCAATAGTCTCTCGACATAGATTTAGAAATTCCTCACGATCGTATGTTTTCATCTTCCTTTTCGTGTTCTTTTCAACTGTAAATTCAATGTTAATTCCGTTTCTGTCGACTCCCCACGGAAAATAAACCTCTTTTCCGAGCAAACGTTGGGAGCGTGCAATAACGTCAATCATGGAATATTGAGCGACTGCTCCGATGTGCCAGGTGCCAGAAGGATACGGTGGTGGTGTGTCGACGACGAACATTGGTTTTCCACTTGTTGGTTTGAATCCATATCGTTGTTGATATGATTCAGAATCAGCATAATGTTCCTCTTGTATTTTCTTTTCAAGGTCGATTGACCATCGCTTCTCAGGTAGTCTTGGAGTACTCATCATTTACACCGGCCCAACCCCCAGTTAACGGAGGCGTCCAACCGGCCGTCAGGATATTGGTTTTTGAACGGTTCCCTCACAAACCAACGGCAATCCTTTCAATGTCGGTGCAGAGGGGTGGGCAGGTTGCACCATGTCTGATGAGGCGAAACCAGACCAAATTCCAAGTTCGGAATCGGATGTTGGAAGAATCCAGGCGATTGCAGACTACAGCAAATCGAAAATGAAACTAACCTCCGTCGACATATCAGCTCGAGTACGAGATTTTGATCCTAAAAAGGCTGTTGAGGCAGTTTTAGACGCCCCCAAGCGCCTCAAGCGCGAATGGCAACGTTCTGGGGCAACCGGAGTTATTACTCGGTTTCCGATAGCCACGGTTGCTCTTTTCCTAATGATTACAGTTTACTTCGTTACGACTTCAGGATTCCTTGACGATACCGCATGGGACGATGATCCAGATAAGCCTGCACTGAATGTTAACGGGGACATGGAAGTATATCTCCCAGAAGGAAGTGAAGTCAAGGAACTCATTAATCTGGTCGAAGAAGATTGGACAACAAACGTTATGGTCATCTACATTGAATCTAATAACAACAACATTACGGATCAAAGAATCTTGCAAGAAATAAGTTATGTTGAAAAGGCAATAAATCCGTTTGTTTCAGATAATGAAAGCGATGATGTCATCTATATCCTTTCGATTTCCACTGTTCTCAAGGAAATAAACTCAAGCTTACCGAGAATACGTGAAGCATTTATCACACAACTTGGTCAACAATGTCCAACCTTAGACGAACTGTGTGAAGGCTTTGCTGGGAGTGTTAACAATGCCATAAGTACCGGTGATGACCAATTCGGAGGTGGTTATGAGATACCTACTCAGACTACAATTGACCTTATCATTGGTGAGATGTATGAAAATGATGGTTCTCCTACACCGGGTCTGGATAAGCTTGCAAGAAACACAAACGATTGCAGCCAAGAGCCAGATGCTGAAGGTACTGACGATAACGGATGTTTGGATGGTGAGGATCTTCTACTCGATCGAGCGATTATGGCAGTTGCGTTCAACGACATTAAGCCCAAGGCGATTATCGAGGAAACACAAAATCGTCTTGATAACATCTCTATGCTGGAACGCCCATGCGAGTTTGATGCGAACGGAAATTCTGTGCCTGAGGAGGGTCTATGTGTTTGGGGAGAATTGACTGCCGACCAAAGAGAAAGGGGTGTTAAGAGCCTCGGTATCTCGATGACATTGACCGGTCCTATTCCAATCACAAACTCTGTAACAGAGTTTTCATTCCGACTCTTTTGGGAGATTTTTCCACTTGCAGTCGTTTTAGTCGCTATTGGTTTATTCGTATTCCACTCGGATTTATTGCAAGCAGGAATTTCCGGAATCCGCCCTATTCAGGGAATTAAAGTGGTTATAATAGCCGGTCTCCCCACCCTTTGTGCTGTATTTTGGACACTTGGAATCATTGGGGCGACAAACTATGAAGTGACGATGACGGTTATTATTGTGGGTCCGATTCTCCTTGCATTGGGTGTTTCATATGGGCTTCACATTACCAATCGGTATGCTGAGGAAGGTGGTAGTCGGAGTCAAAAGATGCGGGCCTCAATGCAATCCACTGGACGTGCTGTATTCTTGTCAGCCGTCACAACGGTAATTGGTTTCATATCTCTTATCTTTACACCAATGGCTCCTATACAAACGGTTGGAATTGCATTATCAGGAGGTATCGTGGTTGTCTATGTTCTTACGATGTTCATGGTTCCGAACCTTACGTTGATTCTTGATTTACGAAAACCTAAACATCCTCCATTAAAGATTTTTGATGCTGCAGTCGAGATCCCAATGAAACGAAACAAGAGCGTTATTGCATTCTTCGTCTTCCTTGTCTTAATCTCATCCACACTAGGTCAAGCTAATGTAGAAGAGAACATCGATCTTCTTGGTATGGCTCCTGAAGGAGAAGAGCCAGTCATTAAGATGAAACAGTACAGCGAAGAATTTAATGCTGGTCAAATTGGTATGGTTCTTGTCCATGCAAACGTCACGGGAGATCAGACTGATAATGATCCCACGAACGATGATCCATATCAAAATTTAAAGATAATAGATGGTCTTGAAAGAAATTTGAATACAGTTGAAAATGCTTCTGCTGTGTCCGTTGTCTTTTTGATGAAAGCGACTGGTCTCGCCCCTACTCTTTCTGGCCAACCTATTCTAAATCAGATTGAAGAACTTCCTGGTTACGGCCTTCTGCCGGAAGATATAAGAGATACATTTGCAGTTCTCATGGACCAAGAAGTGACTCAAGGTGCGACCTTCTGGGACTTGTTAACAACACCTGAAGACTTTGGACTCCCTGGCTCTACTCAGAGTCAGATTTTCTTACTCGATGTATTCTACTCTTCGCTTACGAAAGAGATGAGAGAGATTTTCATCAATTCAGATTATGATCGAACATTGGTTTACATCGATATGCCATTTATTCCTGTGGCAGATACGAAGGTTGCAGTTGATCAAATCAATGAATACACCGAAGGATTCCAAGGTGTACATCAAGAACGCGCAGAGAAACTCACTGGTGTTGCAGCAACTGCAATTGAAGTCAATCAACTCATCGTTGATTCACAATGGACCTCTCTTGGATTTGCAATTATTCTGACGTTGATTACACTGGCTGTTGTCTTCAAAGATATTCGTTATTCATTCTGGACAACTTCTCCAGTTATTGCCACGGTTGCGTTACAGTGGCTTGTAATGTGGCAGATGGATGTTCCGTTATCCTTAGTCACTGTTATGATCGGCTCAATTTTAGTTGGTGTTGGAGTTGACTTTTCCATTCACATATCCAACCGTATTCGTGAATTAGGAGGTGGGCTGGATGCCATACGTTCTGCCGCAGTGGGGACCGGGATGTCTCTGTTTGAAGCTGCAGTCGTAACATCGCTTGGTATGTTTACTGCCTATCAAATTCCGATCCCTGAAATTAAACCATTCGTCACTGTTATTCTCATCCTTTTATGGGTTGCAGCAGCAAGTGCGTTATTGCTGTTACCTGCGATATTTGTTACCCTCGAAAAAATGGGTATTGGTGCAGTAGGGGGTCCTTCTGGAATGGCCCGAAAGTTGGGTCTTGGTCGAGTTAAACCAGATGACCCAGATGTCTTAGAAGCAGTTCTTGTTATGGATTCACGCTCAGATGAAGCGTGGTGACAACAAGCAAAGGGATAAGACCTGTATTCCAATCAACAAACATGGTCAACTACTGGTTGATGAAGTCTGAACTTGATGTATATCCATATTCGCAACTTGTGCAAGATGGATCCACCCATTGGGATGGAGTTCGAAATTATCAAGCACGCAACATGATGCGTGATGCAATGAAATTAGGTGACTATGTTCTATTCTATCATTCAAATTGCAAACCTCCACATATTGCAGGTATCGCTAAGGTATGCAAAGAAGGGTATCCTGACTTCACCTCTTGGGATTCCAAATCCAACTATTTCGATGAAAAATCTTCTCCTGAAAAGCCCCGTTGGTTTATGGTTGATATTCAACCTGTCAGGCCCCTGAAGGAAACAGTTTCTCTCGATTCGGTAAGAAACGAACCCTCACTCGCAGAAATGCCACTCATTCGACGAGGCCAAAGACTTTCTATCCAGCCAGTCCAACATAATGAATTTGAAATCATATGTGCGATGGGTGGTTTAGAACTTGGAGAACTTGAATAGGTGATTGCATGGCTGAGATTCCTTCGTCTAAGCGTGCATCCAATATTGAATACGCAATTCGTGATGTAGTGGTTCCTGCCACAGAACTTGAAGCCCAAGGGCATTCTATTATCAAATTAAACATTGGTGATCCAATTGCATACCCTGGTTTACCCACTCCCATTCACATGGTTGAAGCATTCTCTAAGGCATTATCAGATGGTCGAAATGGATACTCTCCATCTTACGGTATACCTGAACTGAGAGCTGCTATTGCTCGAGATGAATCAAATAAAGGATGGAATGCGCAACCGCAGGATGTTTATGTTTGTCATGGTGTCACAGAAGCGTTACAAATCGTGTTCCAAGCTACGTTAGAAGAGGGGCACCAAGTTCTCGCCCCTGGGCCGCATTACCCCCCATACATGGCATATCCCCAAATGTACGGTGCAGAGACAATTGAATATGAACTCCAATCAGATGCTGGATGGTCTTTAAATTTCGATGACATCGAATCAAAAATGAATGATAACGTAAGACTATTCGTGTTAATTAATCCAAACAATCCAACTGGTTCAGTTGCTGGTGCAAGTGATCTAAATCGATTGCTAGCAATACTCGAAAAATGGCCTAATTGTATCCTCATTGCTGATGAAATATATGACGGTCTTGATTTTTCGGGACGTCAAGTTAGCGCCGCGAGTCTGTCTGATACAGTTCCTGTGTTAACTATGAACGGCGTTTCCAAAGTGTACTATGCACCTGGATGGCGAATTGGCTACATGGCCATTCATGACCCAATTTCTTCGCTTGTTGCTGTGCGTGATGGAATTGAGCGAATATTACGCTCACGTTTGTGTGCGTCCACTCCTGCTCAACTTGGATATTTGGCTGGACTTGAACAGGATCGTTCTTGGATGAAACAATACTGTGAAACAGTCAAGGAACGAAGGGATGTCTGTCTTTCAAGAATTTCTGAGATAGAAGGTCTCGAAGTCCAAAATCCTGAAGGAGCATTCTATATGTTTGTCAAATTGACTGATCAAAAATGGGCTGAAGATGATAAGTCGTTTGTCCTTCAGTTGCTTCATGAAGAACATGTACTTGTTGTTCATGGTTCTGGATTCAGTTCAGAAAAAGGAAAAGGTCACTTCAGACTCGTTTTCCTTCCCGATATTGATACATTACACACCGCCTTTGATAGAATTGATTCTTTCCTACAAAAACATAGGATTATCTAAACATCGACGGCGAAGTATTGATGTTTGATGAGTCTTCGGTGTACCTATGCGAGGAATGAAATTAGCTCTTATTGGGCTTGCAATTTCTCTTCTTCCTTCAGCATCAGCATCAACAATTTCAACTGCTGCCGATTTTGAAATATCATTTCTCTATCCAGTCTTAGTGGCGTTCATTGTTGCGATGTTGCTATGGAAATTCTTCGTTCCTCGGCAGTTATCTGCATTGCAAGTAGCATTCGAGATTGATGATGATTTGTATGAAGTTCATCGATTGACAAAAGGACTTGATGATGCCAAAGAACTCCTTCAGCAAGGTCGTGTCGCATTTGGTGTGGGATTGTACATGATGGGTATGATGGGTGTTCTGGTATTAATCGGAGAATTACTCTTCCAAGCAGATGTTTACTTTGACCTCAATTTATGGCTCATCGGTTTATTCATTCTTATTCCAGTGCTGATTTCCCCTTGGGAGACACTTAACGCACAGTTAATTGGTAAAAATAAACTTCGAGTTGGCCGCCATACGATCCGAACAGGACTCCGTAGAATTATCACACTTGCTGTTCTTGTTTCATCAACCATTGCAACTGTTATTTACGGCATGAATCTCAATGATGGGAAGATCACTCCAGTTTGGCTTGCAGCAGGTATGTTGGTGTTTATGGCCCCAACAATTCTTGCATACGGACGCATTATGGGAGCATCTTGGAATATGCTCCTCTTGAATAAATGGAGGACTTCGAGAGGACGTCGGAATCCAATTGATCCTGATAGTCCTTCCTTTGTAAATAGACTCTTTTCATTAATTTTGGTTATATTCCTCATCACTATGCCAATTACTGCTCTGAACGGAATTGTCACAGTGTTCCACATCTTGGTCAATGAGCCTCAAAACACGGAAGAAGTGCTCAACTATGGGGGGATTATCGGTCATTCTATCTATGAGCGTATCGATCTCATCTCAGATATTTTGTTCCATTGGGAATTCATTAAGTCAGCCCCTCAATTCTTATCACTTTACCTTTCTCTCAACATTGCTATCGTTGGCTTAGCGTTCATTTTTGAATTGACACGAAACTTGATTTTGGGCGGGCAAACATTCGGTGGAATGTTTGGAGTAACACTTGATACTCCTCGTGAAATCCGAACAGAAGAGTCTGCGCAAGGCCGTCAACTTGCCTTTGCTTTTGCAGGATTTTCAGGATATACCGTACTGCTGCTTGTTCTGGTTTGTTACAAAGAATTTGGTGATTTAATGCCGTTTACTCAGAATCTTGAAGATAATGGATTCGATGAAAGTATGCGTCTTCTCACAACATGGATGTTTATTGCAGTTGGTCAAGCTATTTTCTTGTTTACCTGGCTTCTTTCGATTGCTCGTTTTGGCCCTCTCAGACAATTAAAATTCGATCTTGATCCAGAAGAAAGGAGAGAAGGCGCAGTCATGATGGCTGATGGAGACTGGATGAGAGAGTTTGTAGATGAAGCAGCTCTGCAAGAAGATTTAGATGCGCTTATTCGCTTCCAAATGCAATCGATTGAAGGGGACGAGGCCCTTGTACGTCATGAAAAAGCACG
>ENA-ORDA01001042-ORDA01001042.1-marine-metagenome-genome-assembly--contig:-NODE-1042-length-24782-cov-3.073062_pt1 | contig 24782 bp, 28 predicted proteins | sample MGYA00237778_ERZ508506 | MGnify/ENA primary metagenome ERZ508506 (study PRJEB26177, sample SAMN06267891) | marine metagenome | isolation source: Monterey Bay, California, USA | place: Pacific... | reverse complement strand
GCCTCCATCAACATAGAGACGCTGGAAATTGGGCGTGAAAATACTGTCGGACATACTGCAATATTCAAAAACACAGCCGCCATCGATATCTAATGTCAGGTTGGAATAATCAGACGGCTGGGCAAACGATCCAAACAAATGCATGTACGACAGGCCGTCCGCGATAAACTGAACATTTGAAAATGCCCCGGTTAAATTCGGGCGGGCAGATGCATTAAAAAAGTCGGTGCGGCCACCTGATGTGAGAATTTGATACCGGCAATTCGTCCAGTTTAACACACCGCCGGGACAATTGCCGTAATAGCCGCGCCCCCCGCCAGAAATCACATAAACCACATTGGTGAGGTTCATTTCGGATGTGCCGGAGATGTAATTTCGAGCGCCATTTGTGAAATGATACAACGCATTCGAGTCAGTCAGAACCGCAGGCACCGCGACACCGTTAATTGTCTCTGGAATAAACCAGAGGTGCCGAGCGGTGAACGTGATGTTGCGGTCATTCACGACCGGATCTGTCAAACTGTTATCAGAGATATATGTCCGCAATTCATCTCCGGTATTGTCGCCCGTTATGCGGATGTACGTCGCGTCATGTGTAATCGGCATCAGCTGTACCCCAGCGTTGCGCGGTCGGCCCATATCCCCGCCGCACTTGTTTTTTCACGAGTTTTCCGGTCGAAGCGATTGATCCTGTCACCCAGATCAAAATAAACGTGCGTTTCAGTCATTTCACTGCGACTTGCCGGTGTGAAAGGCCCGTTTAGGCCAAGTGCCTCGGTGCCATTCTTGTCTGTGACAGCCATATCCAGACGCTTGCCCTGCTTCGTCAGATACACTGTGTCTGGCTCAAGCGACGGCAGATCGCTCACAGGTCTGTTAATTTTGACGATTTGCATTTACCAAGCCGCCGTGCCGCTTGTGACAAGATCCACACCATTATACTGCATTGTGCCGTTTGGCGCTTGGCCGATCTTCTTTAACTCGGAAAGATTTGCATGCCCATGAGCGTTACTTACAGCCGTGTCGATTTCTGCAGCCGTGCTCGTCGGCTTGCCTATTAAGTTCGCCCATGACAATGCCAGATCCAAACTTTCAGCCTCGGAAATTTTCGTCCAAGACTTGTCAGAATGGCTATAGGCATATGTCGCCCCGCCTGCTTTGACCGTGCTGTCTGCACTCGCATCAAGTACCAAGACCATTGCATTTGCACTTAGCGACAGGGCGTCTCTTGCGGCGATATTAGCCACAATCTCAAGCGCGCCCAGTTCGCTAATTGCTTTATTAATTCGTTCATCAACGTCAGCGGTGTTAATTGTCCTACGTACTTTTTGCTTGTCTTTTGTGACGGCGAGCATTTCAAAATGCTCCTTGCCTGCGGCGACCAGATACACAGCCCCCTCGGTGTATGGCGCTGTCGGGGTAGTTGTTACCTTTTCAAATTTCATAGTCCTACCAATCTGTTGTTTTGTATTTAAATGCAGGCGCGAAGATCCCGCCATCGCTGCCCGTCGTGAGTTGATTTTCGGGGTCGTGTGATATCGAGGCGGCGCTGCCGCTTTCGCCCACCATGCTTGCAAAGAAATCCGCTTCGGTGCCTGTGTTGCCCTCAGCCAACCAGACCGCGTATGCACTAATCCCCTGTGGCCCTGCCGTCACAACCTCGACGACCGTGTTGTCCTGCTCAACGACTTTAAGGATCGTGTTGCCTTGCTCCACGACTTCAAGGATCGTGTTGTCCTGCTCAACGACTTCAAGGATCGTGTTGCTCTGCTCCACGACTTCGACAACCGTGTTGCGTTCAATCGGCATTTGGCACGCTCTTGATGTTGATTTTGCCCGATATGATTATGTGCTGTTCGTCCCCCGACCGATATTCCAGCCCATATTTCACGTATAAGTGCTTGCCAATTTCGCGGGTGTCATCCACGGAAAACGGGACCACAATTTCCCCGGTTTGGCTGTCCCAAGTTATGTCTGGCAATGACTTAGACAGCACGTTTGTCGACCCGTGATTGGCGGTAAAATGCAACGTTGCGCCGGTCAGATCAATCACCGCGCCCTTGGCATCTTTATGCCGCAGCACTAAGCCGAGGTCGTTCGTTTCGATCCCGGGGTTGCCGGGGATACCCGTGAAATCATATGTCATGTGGGGTCCTAACCGTGCGGGATTGAGCGCAGATTATCCGAGCGGAAGGCGGCTATTTCTTTAATGCAGCGTCCTGTCGGTCAGATCGATCACCGCGCGCTTGGCCTCTTTATACCGAAGCACTAAGGCAAGGTCATGCGTTTCGATCCCGGATATTTCGGGGGTAACCGTAAAATCATATGTCATATGGGGGTCCTAGCCATGCAGGGTTCAGCACAGATTACCCGAGCGGAAGGGGGCTATTTTTTGAGTCTGAAGTTGCTTCTGTCACCGCAGTAGATCGCGCCGCCATTTTCTCAAGCACTGCATCAACACCCTTTAATCCGAGCGTTGTTTTGATCGAACCGCTCTGCCAACCGCCAAAGGCTCGACGAATAAGCTTTTGGTGGTGGGGTGGTTTTCATTTTATTTCCCAAAAATAGAACTGGGCGGTCCCGCCACAATGTTCATCTCAAAACCGCTGACGCTAAAGCAACACCAAGTGATCGGCTTACTCGGGAAATCCACCCCTTCTCTCCTCTAACCCAGCCTCAAAATGCGCCCTGCATCTTGTTTCGGCTCGTCCGGCGACGATACATGCCCACTCAGCCAAATATACTATGGACACATCACAGCGGGCGCGACCGCGCGTCTATCGTTCCAACCGGTTTGAAAAACAACATTTTGAGGCGGCTTGACGCACTGCTGGGCAGGCATTGTGATGTCATCCACAATGGTTTTCATGTCACCCGGTCCTGCCATATCAGGACATGCACCGGCAAACGACAGACAGCTCCACATAGAATTGACTCGGCCTCAGAGACCCGCGGTGCAGGCCTTGGAGAGCTTACTGCAACAGGGCAACCGTGCCGGAAATGGCAGACATTCAGAGAGGGGGAACAACCCGCCCTAGGCCCTGCTGCACAAGTGCCTTTTCCAGCCGGTAGGCGGTTTTTAACAGCGCCAGATCCCCATGTGGGCGCCCCACCAATTGAATCCCAAACGGCATCCCAGCATGATCAAGCCCACAGGGCAGTGTGACCACCGGACAGCCAGTAAGCGAGAGCGCCGAAGTGATCGCAACCCAGGCAAAATACCCGTCAAGCGGCGCGCCGTTGATTCTATCGGGATGGTTTTGCTCAAGCGGAAACGGTGTCACCGCGGTAGCGGGGCAAATCAACACATCAATTTCATCAAACAGAGCCTGAAACCGCCGGTAAATCCGGGTATGAGCCGCATTTGCCCGGGCGGCATCCAACAGGCTATAGCGATCAGCATCGCGCACATTGCTCAATACATTCGGACCGATATCACCGGCCTTTTGCGCAACTAAAGCCCCATAAGAGGCCGCCATGCTTGCGGCCCGCAGTATTTTAAAAACTTCGGTGGTCTCAGACAGATCAATGTCTATCGGAGTGCTGGCACCAAAACACTGCGACAGCACAGGCAGGCGCTGCGCAAACACATCGCGGATCGCATCATCAACCGCTGCCACCCCTAAGTCGGTGGAAAATCCAACGCAAAGCTGCACAGGATCCGTGGCAGCATCGCCGTTGTCAAAAACTGCAAAATCAAAGCCAGTTGCAGGCGATGACAGCGGATCGGCGGCGTCCCATCCTGCAATGGCCGATAACATCAACGCCACATCTTCAACCGTACGCGCCATAGGGCCATCACACCAGAGTGGCGAAAACCCCGACACATAAGACCGCGACGCAACCACACCGGGAGTTGGACGCATGCCCACTACGCTGCAAAACGACGCCGGGATACGCAGACTGCCCCCCAAATCAGAGCCGGTCGCCAATGGCGCCATATCGCAGGCCAAAGCGGCAGCCGAGCCACCAGACGAGCCACCGCTGGTCAGCGCCGGATCAAACGGGTTGCCGGTGGCGCCAAACACCAGATTGCGGGTGTTCGCCCCAGCCCCAAACTCGGGCGTATTGGTTTTGCCAAGCACGATTGCGCCCGCCGCTTTCAAGCGTTCGACGATCAACGCATCGCGGTCGGGCACATGGTCGGAAAAGCAACGACTGCCATAAGTTGTACGCAGCCCGGCGGTATCCATAAGATCCTTGATCAGCACTGGAAGCCCGTGCAACGGTCCACAGGGGGCACCGTTGGCCCGCGCCACATCACAGGCCAGCGCCTGTTGTCTGGCGTGATCAAAGCACCGGGTCACCACGGCATTGACCCGCAGGTTCTCAGCATCAATCGCGGCGATGCAATCGGTCAGAAGATCAACCGCCGACATCTCACCCGCGCCCAGCATCCGGCGCATTTCAACCGCAGATAACCTATTGTGCTCGGACATAGCCGCCCTGCGTCCGGGCCGTTTCACTACTAGGCCATCCAAGACACCACTGCCAAGTGATCTGCAAAGCCCGACGCATAATCATACGCGGGCCGTTTAAAACGCGTTGAACGTCAATGTGGTCAGTGACCGTTCAATATTGGCAATGCCCAGAAGATTGTCGTTGATATACTTACCCACATCCTGATCTGCCGGGATATACATTTTCAGGATCATATCATAGTCACCGCTGGTTGAATACAGCTCTGAATGCAGCTCACGCAGCACAATATCTTCGGCAACTTGATAGGTTTTTCCGGGTTTACAGCGAATTTGAATAAATACACAGGTGCTCATGAAAGACCTCATTCAGTTTCCGGTAAGCTGTCACAACACGGCGCGCGGCGCAAGCGACTTGGCGCGGGGCTGTGCAATGTCTATAAGGGGGCAAATCACAGGATAAGTACCCCATGCGCACCGCCAAAATTACCCGCACCACTGCCGAGACCCAGATCACCATCGACCTCAACCTCGATGGCACAGGTACATATGACAATCAAACCGGTGTCGGATTTTTTGATCATATGCTTGATCAGTTGGCCCGTCATGCGATGTTCGACCTGACGGTCCGCGCCAAGGGCGATCATCATATAGACGATCATCACACCGTCGAAGATACTGGCATCGCGCTGGGACAGGCGCTTGTACAGGCGGTGGGCGACAAAAAAGGCATTCAACGCTATGGCAGCTGCCTGTTGCCGATGGATGATGCGCTGGTGCGCTGTGCACTGGATCTGTCTGCGCGGCCCTATCTGGTTTGGGGGATCGACCTTCCAACCGAGCGGATTGGCAGCTTTGATTGCGAATTGCTGCGCGAATTTTTTCAAGCCTTGAGCGCGCATGGCGGCATCACCCTGCATCTGGATCAGTTGCATGGCCTCAACAGCCACCATATCGCAGAGGCCGCCTTTAAGTCGGTGGCCCGCGCGCTGCGTGCTGCGGTGGCGATAGACCCACGTGCCGAGGGACAGCTGCCCTCGACCAAAGGGGCGCTTTAATCACCATGACCACAGTGATCGTCGATTACGACAGCGGTAATCTGCACTCAGCCCACAAGGCCTTTCAGCGGATGGCCGATGAGGTCGCCTCTGGGCAGGTTGCGCTCAGCTCAGACCCCGACGTGGTGCGCCGTGCCGACCGGATTGTCCTGCCCGGTGACGGGGCGTTTCCCGCATGCCGCACCGCCTTGTTCGACCATCGCGGTTTGTTCGAGGCACTCGAAGAGGTCGCGATCCGCAAAGCCCAGCCGTTTTTAGGCATTTGCATCGGGATGCAGATGATGGCCAGTCAAGGTCTGGAATACACTCCAACCGACGGGTTTGACTGGATCACTGGCGAGGTGACGAAAATCACCCCAAAGGACCCGGCTGTCAAAGTCCCGCATATGGGCTGGAACGATCTGATATTAGACAGCCCCCACCCGGTGTTTAATGGCATAAAATCAGGCGATCACGCCTATTTCGTGCATTCCTACCACATGCAGGTCTCGCAACCCGAACAGCGCCTGGCCCATGTCGGATATGACGGTGAGATCACCGCGATTATCGGCCGCGATAACCTTTTGGGCATGCAGTTTCATCCGGAAAAAAGCCAGAAAACCGGCTTAAAACTGATCGCAAATTTTTTAAAATGGGCGCCGTGAAAGAACGTGGGGCTACTTAACCCGTTGCCAGATGCCACCTTCGCGGCAAAGTATCAGGATACAACCGGACACACGCAATTGATCTCCGGATAAGACCAGTTTGGAGGCATAGGTTTTATCGCGGTCCGGGGTCCAAATTTTGCCAGAACCATATTTGCCGTTACCTTTAGATTTCATGTCCCAAACAATCAGCTTACCAACATTCTCGCTGCTAATTTGTTTTCCGGATGGGCCGAAGCTCTTGATCAGGGTACCACAGATCTTACCGTCGCAATCCTGCATCTCAATGTGCCCAAAATTGCCATTGTCATCCGCTGTCGACTGCCAGATACCAAAAAGCGGATCGGCCTGCGCCATCCCAACCGTTACCAAAAAGGCCAGTGCGATCCTATAGATATGTTTCATAAACTCTCTCCCCCAAGTCGGCCACAGCATGCGCGTATTCGCAGCACATTGGCAAGACCGTTTTGTGGCCGCGTTGCATTTCAAGCCACAGCATGCCACACGAAGGCGAAAACCAATTCCTCATGAGGCAAAAGATGATCCTATATCCCGCAATTGATCTGAAAGATGGCAAGGCGGTGCGCCTGCTGCGTGGAGATATGGAAAAATCCACCGTGTTTAACACCGACCCCGCCGCGCAGGCAATGGATTTTGTAAATGCGGGATGCGACTGGCTGCATTTGGTCGATCTGAACGGCGCGTTCGAGGGCGAACCGGTCAACGCTGCGCCGGTTGAAGCAATTTTGGCACAGAGTAAAACGCCAGCGCAACTGGGCGGTGGCATCCGCGACATGGCAACAATTGAACGCTGGCTCGACAAGGGGTTGGCACGGGTTATTTTGGGTACAGTTGCGGTCGAAAACCCTGCGTTGGTCCGAGAGGCATCCAAAGCCTTTCCCGGTCAGGTCGCAGTTGGTATTGATGCCCGAAACGGGCGTGTTGCCACCAAGGGCTGGGCCGAGGAAACCGATGTGATGGTAACCGACCTGGCGAAATCATTCGAAGACGCGGGTGTTGCGGCAATTATCTATACCGACATCAATCGCGACGGGGCGATGCAAGGGCCCAATATCGCGGCGACTGCGGCTTTGGCCCATGCCGTATCCATTCCGGTCATAGCCTCTGGTGGTGTGTCATCACTGGCCGATTTAATCGCACTGCGCGATTGCGGGGCAGATTTGAACGGCGCCATTTCAGGCCGGGCGCTCTATGATGGCGCGATTGATTTGGCACAAGCACTTGAGGCCCTGAATGCTTAAAACCCGTATCATTCCCTGTCTGGATGTCGCCGACGGCCGCGTGGTCAAGGGCGTGAACTTTGTCGGTTTGCGCGATGCTGGTGACCCGGTGGATGCGGCACGGGCTTATGATGCAGCCGGCGCGGATGAGTTGTGCTTTCTCGATATCCACGCCACGCATGAAAACCGCGGCACCATGTTTGACATGGTGCGCCGTACCGCCGAGCAGTGCTATATCCCGTTGACCGTGGGCGGCGGTGTGCGCAGCAGTCAAGACGTGCGCGCGCTTTTGCTGGCCGGAGCCGACAAGGTCAGCTTCAATTCTGCCGCCGTGGCCAACCCCGATGTGGTGGCTGAGGCCGCCGATCAATTTGGCAGCCAATGCATCGTGTGCGCCATCGACGCCAAAACCGTGGCCCCCGGAAAATGGGAGCTGTTCACCCACGGCGGCCGCAAGCCGACGGGCATTGACGCAGTGGCCTTTGCCACAATGATCGCCGAACGCGGCGCAGGCGAGATTCTGCTGACCTCGATGGACCGCGATGGCACCAAGGCCGGCTTTAACCTACCGATGACCCGCGCCATTTCAGACGCGGTGAGTGTGCCGGTGATCGCCTCGGGCGGGGTCGGCAATCTGGACCATCTGGTCGCAGGCGTCACCGAGGGCGGCGCTTCAGCGGTGCTGGCCGCGTCGATCTTTCACTTCGGCGAATACACAATAGCCGAGGCCAAGGCGCATATGGCCGCAGCCGGTCTTGCCATGAGGATTGAAACATGACCCTAGAAGACCTTTTTGCCAGTATCGAGGTCCGCGCAACTGCCGACCCCGAAAAGAGCTGGACCGCGAGCTTATTGGCCCAAGGCCCCGAGAAATGCGCTGAAAAATTTGGCGAAGAGGCGATAGAGGCGATTATCGAGGCTGTGAAAGACGACAAAATGCGGCTCACATCAGAGGCGGCAGATGTGTTGTTCCATCTGTTGGTGATGCTGAAATCACGCGGCGTGGCACTTGGTGATGTGATGGATGAACTGGCGCGACGTCAGGGCCAGTCAGGGCTCAGCGAGAAAGCCGCGCGCAAGCTATGAGGCAAGGCGCGATCGGACTATGCGCTATCAGCTAAATGAGTTTAAAATCCAGACAGGACATGTTGCAGGACCCTCCTTTGAGAGACCGTGAATTCCATTGTTCGTGAAGCCTGCATCCACAAGAGCTGGCCCTTCATAACAACATCATGGCTGATGTTGGCGCGCTCCTACCGCTCGTGACCCATAGTCGGGAGGGAAATTCCTAATTTTATTAAGCTTACAATACCAATTTTGAAGAAATAATGCCCGTGTTAAAACCGCCTCGGCGCAATTCTCCAAACAGACGTTGGTATTCGATTTTAGGGCAGCGGTTTTGCACGACGTCAAACCCGCGCGCCTCGGCGATCACGGCGGTTTGTGGGTGTTGCACGCCAAATTGCATCCAGATAGTGCGCAGCGTCGGAAACAGCCGCATCGCATCTTCAGCAATTTCTGGCACCGCCTCAGACCGGCGGAAAATATCGACCATATCAACCGGTGCCTCGAGTTCGGAAAGATTTGCTTTAACGGTTTCACCAAACAGCGTCTGCCCTGCATAGGCCGGGTTTATTGGCAAAACCCGATAGCCGCGCAGGCCGAGATAGCGGGCCACAAAATTACTGGCGCGCACCGGGTTTGCCGACACGCCCACCAAAGCAATCACTTTGGTACGCCTGAGAATGTCGCGCAAGAATGTATCGGAATAAGGAGATGTCATAGCCCGACCATATCGCATCTCAACGGGCGGCAAAAGCCCTGTTTGGACCAACATAGCCCCTTGGTTGATTTATCGGTCGCAACGATCGCTCACCGCACAAACCCAAAAGCGCACGCCAGAGGCGACCACTGGCAATTTCAAAGCCAACCAACTGGCAGATCGGATCGTTATACCCCTGTCTTAACCGAGGGCTTTCGGTTTTAGCGTGCCACCAGATCAGACGCCGCAGCGGCGGGCTCTTTATGAAGCAGATCATAAACCTGTTCTGAGCGATCCGCACCAATTGTCCTGCGTTTGCGACGTAAAAAGAACTTGCTCCATCCCTGCCAGGTGCCCACCGAGGGCGCGTCACTATCGCGAAAAAAGCGGTTTCTCCACAACGGAGGTAACGGTAAGCCACAGTCTTCGGCACGGCTCAGCATCCATACCAGCGAAATATTTGCCAGTGGACGTGATGCGGGGAAACCACCCACTTGCCCGCCGATATCAGCATGGCTGCCACGAAACCACATCTGTTGCACCTGGCCCGGCCAACCTTGCGTACTGCGCCATAGAATAGGCGCGAATACCTGCCGGTTTTCATCAGCGGCCAAGGCCTGATATCCGTGTTTGACACTCATGGGTAAATGATGATCGTGAAACAAATGGCGGGCCGCCGTCCAGCGGGCGAACAGCGGCAGATGGTTGCCCAGCGCCCGCACCGTATCCCAGACCGCAATCATTTCCACCGGCGTGTCTGAGTGACAATATAAGTCCTTGAACTTATGAGCAAAAGAATTGTCTGCCCCGTGCTGGTAATGGCGATAGGCCTGCCGGATATTACGCATCGTGGCCTGCTCGGCGCGCAACAAGCCCACCTTATCAATCACACCCGCCAGCGACCGCACCGCATAGGCCCCCCGCGAATAACCGATCAAATAAATCCGGTCACCGGGCCGGTAGCGTGACGCCAATACACCATAGGCACGGCGAATTTGCTCATTAATGCCACGCCCCAATGCCACCTCGAGCGCCGAGGTCCAGTCGCGCCACTGGATACCTGGCTCATAATGGACGCAAGCTGCGCCGGTTTCGCAGACCAGATTGTAACTCAAGCCGGCATTTGTCTCATAGCCAGACGGTGTCAGCGCACACATGGTCCCATCGATAATAATAACATGGTTGCGCGGCATGCGCGCCGGGCCCCCATCGGGCTTTGGAGTTTTCTTGTACCGGCCAAGCCAGCGCTGGAAAATTTCATTCAGCCGCGATCGCATTGTGGTTTAGCATCTCCCATACGCGCTGAGGAGTGAACGGCATATCGGCCTGACGCACACCGTGATCCCAAAGGGCGTCTTGGACGGCATTGGCCACAGCAGCAAGCGCGCCCACGGTGCCTGCCTCGCCACAGCCTTTCATACCCATCGCATTTGCCGTCGACGGCACCGCTTCAGTATCAAAGCGCACCAGAGGGATATTATCGGCGCGCGGCATTGCATAATCCATAAAACTACCGGTCAGCAACTGACCCCTGTCGTCATACACCACATGCTCGGTAATTGCCTGACCGATGCCTTGGGCGACGCCACCATGCACCTGGCCTTCAGCCAGCATTGGATTGATCAGATTGCCAAAATCATCCACCACGCTGTAGCGCTCAACCGTCACAACTCCGGTATCGGGGTCGATCTCGACCTCGGCGACATGACCGCCGTTGGGATAGGATCGCGCCGGCAGCGTCGCCCGGGCCTGATGGCGCAAAAGATCAAGGCGGCCATCTTGTCGCGCCATCGCGGCGGCCTCAAGAAAGCTTGGCGTCAGGTTAGACCCCGCAGCGCGGAAAGTGTCGTCGTCAAAGCTGACCTGATCTTCAGCCACTCCCATTTTATCGGCCACATAAGGCGTAAAAGCTGCGATCATTTTCGCCACTGTGGCCAGGGTCGCATTGTTTTGAACGGTCACCGAACGCGATCCCCCGGTGCCGCCACCTGTGGCAATCAGATCGCTGTCGCCCTGCACCACGCCAATCCGGTCTGCTGGAACCCCGGTCTGATCCGACAGAAACTGGGCATAGACCGTTTCATGGCCCTGACCATTGGATTGTGTTCCGACAAAAATTGTCACCGTCGCATCCTCATTAAATCTTATATCCGCGCTTTCTTCAGGATCGCCGAGAATACTTTCAATATAGTAACACAATCCCTGCCCACGCAACTTACCTGCCGCAGCACTAAGCGCTCTGCGTTGCCTAAAACCGGCTTTATCCGAGGTCTGTTCAACACGGCTCAACAGCCTGTGAAAATCGCCCACGTCATAAGTTTCGCCGCTGACCGTAGTGTAGGGAAACGCCGCTGAGGGGATAAAATTGCGCCGCCGCAATTCCCATGGGTCCACGCCCAAGTCTCGGGCAGCGCGGTCGACCAAACGCTCAAGCACATAAATCGCCTCAGGTCGCCCAGCACCGCGATAGGCATCCACCTGCGTGGTGTTGGTATAAAACCCCTCAACCCGCAGCCAGGCCGCAGGAATATCATACACCCCGGTGAGCACCTTGGAAAACAACTCAGTTTGGATCGGCTGAGCATATTGCGAGTTATATGCCCCCATGTTGCACAGGCTGTGCACCCGATAGCCGGTCATCTTATAGTTGCTGTCAAAGGCCAGTTCGGCAGTCGAAACCAGATCGCGACCTGCATTGTCACTGAGCATCGCCTCGCTGCGATCCGACATCCAGCGCACCGGCCGGCCAAGCTGTATCGCGGCGTGAGCCACGACATAATATTCTGGATAGCTCATGGCCTTCATCCCGAACCCCCCACCCACATCGGGGTTGGTCACCCGCACCTGCTCGGGGGTGAGGCCCAGCATGTCAACAAGGCGATTTTTTTGATTCCAAACCCCCTGCCCGTTGACAGATAAATGCAGACGGTTGCCATCCCATTCAGCAAAGCACCCGCGTGGCTCAAGCGCATTGACGATTACTCGATTGTCGTCGATGCGCAAACGCACCCGGTGCGCCGCCTTGTCAAACGCCGCCTCAGTGGCGTCTTTGGTGCCAAAGCCCCAATCAAAAGCCCGGTTCTCAGGTGCCTCATTGTGCAGCGGCTCGCCACCCGCCTGAAGGCTGAGGTGCACCGGCAATTCATCATAATCCACCATAATTTGTTCGGCGGCATCGCGCGCCAATTCGAGACTTTCGGCAATCACCACCGCCACCGCCTCCCCCGCAAAGCGCACGCGATCTTGCGCCAGTAGAGGCCGCATCGGCGCCGCTCCTTGACTGCCATCCAAATTGGGAACCGTGCTGGCCGTCATATCCAGCGCCACGCCTGCCGCGTGAAGGTCAGCAGCGGTTATCACCATGTGCACCCCGTCGCACGCGCAGGCCTCGGCCAGATCAAGCGCAACGATCCGCGCGTGCGCGACCGGGGCGCGCAACACATAGGCCACCAATGCGCTCGCGGGTGAAATATCGTCAACATAGGCGCCGTGCCCCGTGAGAAAGCGCACATCCTCTGACCGAATGACCGATTGGCTCTTGCCGAATTTTTCCAAAACCATCCCCTGCATTGTGTTAAGTCACATCTAGCAGGACCCTCGCATCTGTCCAGATAGGATGTCGCAAACGGCCATAAAGCTGAAAGATAGATCGATGACAAACCGCCCGAATTTCTGAATGAACAGCTAGGATCTGCGCCAAAAGACACCCAGATTAAAAATCGGTGACCGCAACAATCTCACACCCGCCATAGCCATTAAAGGCAGTCGCCAGACTGAGAGAATATGCCCCTATTTCCGAAAACAGCAGATAATCGCCCTCTTGTATCGATTTTGGCAGATGGAGTGGCGACGGCAGCTTGTCGATACTATCACAAGTCGGGCCAAACACCGTGTAGGCGGCCGAAGGGCCGGCCAGTTTGCTGCCCGCGCGCCACGCTTGATAGCGCTGGGACACACCCAGATCGCGAAACTCGGATAAGAGACCATAAACGCCATCGTTCAAAAACACGGTTCGCAGGCCGCGCAAGGCCTTGATCTGGGTGGCCAGCGTAAAGGCAGAGGCCACCATGGCCCGTCCGGGTTCACAGACAAGCGCCGGTGATTTTTCGCCAAACAACGCTTTGACGCAATCGCTTATCTGGGTAAAGACGCGCTCCAGATCTGGCGCCTGACGGTCGCGCCAAACCGCAAAACCACCGCCCACATTCACCCTTTCAAGGTCAACTTCAGCCCGCTGTGACACCGCATGAGCCACCTCGATATACCGCACCCATGCCGCTGGATCGGTACATTGTGTGCCCGGATGAAAGGTCAGTGACGGGGTCAGACCGCGCTGTTTGACACGGCGCAAAAGCGCGACCACCTGTTCTGGACCAGCGCCGAATTTTTCGCCAAAATCATAGGCAGCGCCTGCAACCGGAATATGCAATCGCACTGCGATTTCGGTACCTGTTGCCAGCGCCCCTAATTTGTCCAACTCGGTCTGACTGTCCACCGCCCACGACTGCACCCCAAAACGTTTCGCTTCAGCAATCTCGACCAGAGATCGCACCGGATTATGATAATGCAGGACCGCACTGGGCAGCGCCGCACGCACGGTTTGCATTTCAGCTGGCGAGGCCACATCAAAGGTGGTCAGCCCAGCCGAGGCAAGATTATCAAGCACCAGAGAACTGGCATTGGCTTTGACGGCATAAGTTACAAGACCGTCAAAACCCAACAAAAAGCGCCGGTAACTTTCATGCAGAACTTTTGGGGAAAAATACAACACCGGCCGGTCAGAATAGCTTTGCCAAAGATGCGCATGCAGCGAAGAGCTAATGGGAAGAGAGGAGTACATTCAACAGCCTTTTGGAACGTTAGCGTTATTGTAGCCTCCAGTATGCGATGGTTTTTGGTTGATATCACCGGCCAGATGATCCATTATGATCGAAATTATAGGCAAACTGACAACACTAACATGCAATTAGACGAAATTGATCAAGCGCTGATCGGGGCGTTAAGGACAAATGCACGGACGTCAGTTGCCCGTTTGGGCAAGCAGCTTGGCATTGCGCGCACCACGGTTCAGGCGCGTATTGACCGGCTGGAGGCCCGAGGTGTCATTGCGGGATATACCCTGCGTCTGGGTGCTGCAGGGCGCCCAGCCCTGCGCGCCACGGCATTGGTCGCAATAGAGCCCCGCGCCGCGGCAGAGGTGCTGATGCGGTTAAAATCGCTCAGCAATGTAGTGGCCGTCCATACCACGTCGGGACGGTTTGACCTGCTGGTCCAGATCACCGCAGCCAGCACCGAGGAATTGGATTTAACGCTGGATTATATCGGTGGGGCCAAAGGCGTGAAAAGTTCTGAAAGCCTGATCCATCTCACCACCAAAATCAGCCGTGAAGCTTGAGCGCTTCAACGATGCGAGACACTTTGATTGGCGCAATCAAACCATGACCCGCTTCAACACAAATCCACTGGCATGCGACGTAAAAAATAGCCACCGTGGTCTCTTGGGGCAGCACCGCGCTCAGATTACCAGCCTCAGCGCAACCGCTGCTCGGTTATCACATCAAAAAACAGTGCTTTTTTGTCCTCAAAACTGACGGAAACCTCAGTCCCCACGGGCAAGATTTCCTCAGCCCGCGTCTCGACCACCAACCGCTCCCCGGTCGGTGTTGACAGATACAGATAACAGACGCCACCCAGATGTTCACAAATTTCTACGGTCAATCCCGTGTCAGGGGTGGCCGCAGTACTAGCCGCAGTACTAGCCCCAGTACTGACACCAGTGTTGGCCGTCAAAATTTGGGGTCGCAAGCCAACCACAACAGGCAGGCCATCATCTTGAGCTATTGCAACCGGTGCCTCAATGGTCAGATCATTCAAGGCCGTAATCCGCACCCGTCCCTGTTCAACAACACCGTTCAGGAAATTCATTGCAGGCGACCCGATAAAGCCTGCCACAAATTTATTGGCAGGATCATTATACAAATCAACCGGCCGGCCAGACTGTTCAATCACCCCCGCACGCAGCACAACTATTTTATCAGCCAGCGTCATCGCCTCGACCTGATCATGGGTGACATAGACCATCGTAGCGCCAATCTCTTTGTGCAGGCGCGCAATCTCAACCCGCATATCAACGCGCAATTCGGCATCGAGATTTGACAATGGCTCATCAAATAAGAACACTTCGGGACCGCGGACAATCGCCCGCCCGATGGCCACCCGCTGCCGCTGGCCACCAGACAGAGCCTTGGGTTTGCGTTGCAAATAATCATCCAGCTGTAATATCCGGCTGGCCTCGGTCACTTTGGCGTTGATTTCGGCCTTGGGAACCCGGTTCATTTTCAGACCAAAGCCCATATTTTCAGCCACCGTCATATGTGGATAAAGCGCATAGGTCTGAAACACCATAGCCACGCCCCGGTCAACCGGATCGGCATGGGTGACGTCCCGCGCACCAATGCAAATCTGACCTTTGGTGGTCTCCTCCAGGCCTGCAATCATCCGCAGCAGCGTCGACTTACCGCAACCAGAAGGCCCGACAAAAACACAAAACTCGCCATCTTCCACGGTGAGGTTTACGCCATGGATCACCTCGGTCTCTCCGTAGGTCTTCACCAAATCGGTTAACTCTATAACTGACATTGATCCTCGCTCTCTGTCGGTTGCTACGGGAATGGGAATTGCCAATGTTCCGCAGCGCTTGAAATTTCCTGGGCTTGTTCATGCAAAATGGGCGCAAATTTATGCAGATCGGCAAGGGCGGCGCGCTGTGTCGAAGAGGTCAGCGACAAGCCGCCAATGGGTCGTCCTTTGTGCGAAAGGATTGGCACAGCGACGCAGATAATACCGGTCTCGTGTTCTTCGCGATCAAAGGCCATGCCCTGTTCTCGAATGATCGCCAGCTCATCGCTCAGAGCAGAGGCATTGGTGATCGTGTGGTGCGTATGGGCAAAATAACCCTGTTGCTGAATGGCCATTCTGCGCTGTTCGTCTGGCAAAAACGCCAGCATTGCCTTGCCAATGCCCGTGCAATATCCCGGGCCGGTTTTACCTGCTTGCGAAAACATTTCGATCGGATCGGCGGCGTTTCGTTTATCCAGATACAGCACCTGCCCATTGTCCAGCTGCGCCAAGTGAATGGTTTCGCCCAATCGTGCGGCAAGCGCATCCAAAAAAGGCCGCGCGATGGGCGCCAGCGAACTTTGCCGCCAGGCAGCATGTGCCAGAGTGACCAAGCGCAGCCCCAATGAATAGGTCTGCCGTTCCCGATCATACGACAGCATTTCTTGGCTTAACAATGTCTGCAGCAGGCGGTGCAACGTGGCTTTGGGATGGGGGGACCCTGCTAATAACTCAGTAAATCGCACCGGGCGTTTTTTTTCGGCAACCCGGTCTAAAAGCTCAAGCGCCTTTCCAACGGTTCCATCCGAGGTGGTTGCCTTATCCAAAACCGCTCCTCCCACTGCGCGTTTAAAAAACGCCCTGAAACAACTCCTTGACAATTCTAAAGGAAACAACTCATAGTTTCAATAGTCGGAAAAGAGTTCCATTAAATGGAACACAACAAGCAAACGACACCCAACGCCCTAATCAGGAGGAAACCCGTGTTATTCAATGTCAAAAAGACGGTTGTTGCCGCAACAACCTCGACCCTGCTCGCGACCGGCGCCTTTGCCGGCAGCCACGCTTTGTCGGGCGATCTGGTAATTTTTTCGGATATGTCAAATCCAGCGCCCCGTGCCGTGATGGAGGGAATGATTGATCGCTTTGGCGCAATGCACCCGAATCTCAATATCGACCTCACGGTGATCGATCGGGAAAATATGAAGACCCAGATCCTGAACTTTACGTCGGCCAACGCGCCTGATTTGACAAATTGGTACGCCGCCAACCGGATGATTCCCTTTGTAGATGCGGGCCTATTTGAAGACGTCAGCGATCTGTGGGCCGAAGACGAGTTCGTCAACAATCTGGCCTCGACCAAAGGCGCTTTGACCCTCGACGGCAAACAGTGGGGTATTCCCTATACCTATTACCAATGGGGCGTATATTACCGCGAGGATATCTTTAAAGAGCTGGGCCTGACCGAGCCAACCACATGGGCCGAAGAAAAAGCTAACTGTGGCAAGATCGTCGCCTCGGGCCGCGCCTGCTATACCATCGGCACAAAATACCTTTGGACTGCCGGTGGCTGGTTTGACTATGTCAACCTGCGAACCAACGGCTATGATTTCCACGTGCAATTGGCCAATGGCGAAATTGCCTGGACAGACCCACGGGTGCGCCAGACATTCGCAAACTGGCGCGAACTGATCGATATGGGCGCATTTGTTGAAAACCACCAAACCTATAGCTGGCAGGAATCGTTGCCCTTTATCGTCAATGGCGACGCTGCTGCTATCCTGATTGGGAACTTCGCAGTTGCGCCCCTGCGCGAAGCCGGTTTGAGCGATGATAAACTGGATTTCTACCAGTTTGTTTCGATCAACCCCGATGTTGCAATGGCCGAGGATGCACCAACCGACACGTTCCATATCCCCAGCTTGGCAAAAAATAAAGAGAACGCAAAAGAATTCATGCGCTTTGTGGTCTCGGCTGAAAACCAAACCCTGATCAATGCCGGCAACGCGCTGGGTCAGTTACCGATCAACGCGCAGTCTGCCGTTGATGATGATGAATTCCTGAATCAAGGTTTTGCGATGCTCAGCACAAATTCTCCAGGTGGTGTCGCACAGTTCTTCGATCGCGATTTCCCGGCTGAAATGGCGGGAATCGGCATGGAAGGCCTGCAAGAGTTTATGGTATTCCCAGACAATCTTGAAGATATTCTTAACCGTCTGGACACTGCACGGGCAGACATCTATTAATCTGCACACACAGAGTCTTGGGGCATCTAAAGAAGCCCCAAGACCAAGTCTGTTCATGCGAGGTGACCATCGCACCTCAGAGGGATAACGGTTGAGCGCCACAACGCAACACATCAAAGCCAAACCGCTTTGGAACAAGCAAAAACTGATGCCTTGGCTATTTCTCATGCCCGGCATTCTGTTTTTTGCGATTTACGTTATTTTTCCGATTTTTCAAAGTTTCAATATCTCGTTCTACAAATGGAGCGGTCTGGGCGAGCCCAAATATATTGGCCTTAAAAACTATGTAAAACTGTTCGGCGACCGGGCCTTTGAGATTTCTTTGTGGAACAATCTAAAATGGCTGGTTCTGTATTTGCTGGCGATCCCGACGGGGCTGGCCATCGCGTTATTTCTCAACCAGACCGTGACCGGGATTCGGCTTTATAAATCATTGTTTTTCTTTCCGTTTGTGATCAGTCAGGTCGTAGTCGGATTGGTGTTTACATGGTTTTACGACCCAACATTTGGCCTGCTCAACACGATCCTTACCTCTCTGGGCTTTGCCCCTCTCAACGTCTTGGGGGACCCAACGCTTGTCACTTATGGGATTATCCTTGCGGGGCTATGGCCACAGACCGCTTATTGCATGATCTTATATCTGACTGGGTTGAACACAGTCGATCCCGACCAGGTGGAAGCCGCCCGCCTCGATGGGGCCAAAGGACTGAGAATGCTGTGGTATATCATCCTACCTCAATTGCGACCCGCGACATTTATTGCCTTTGTCGTTACGGTTATCGGGGCTTTACGCAGTTTTGATCTGGTGTCGATCATGACCAACGGCGGCCCGTTCGGCAGCTCGCGTGTTCTGTCGTTTTATATGTTTGAAAAAGCCCTGTCGGAATATGGATTCAGAATGGGCTACGGGGCGGCGATTGCCGTGGTGCTGTTTGCGATCATGATGGTGTTTATCGTCTATTTCCTCCGGGCGATGTACAAACAAGAGAGCGAGCCGAGATAGTGTTTCCCAAACCGATACATCGCAGCGCTGCACATTGGCAGGTTTTCTATCAGGGTATGCTGCCACTGGTGATGATCTTGTGGTTACTGCCACTTATTGCAGTGGCCATATTTTCAATCAAACCGGCAGTGGATTTCACCAACGGAAATTACTGGGGTTGGCCCTCGTCTTTCGAGGCAGTCGAGAATTATGGCAAAGTGTTTTTCGCCTCCGATATGCCGCAATATCTGCTGAACTCAATCTATATTACCATTCCAACGGTGATCGGCGCAGTGGCTTTGTCGTGCATGACCGGCTTTGCGCTGGGAGTGTATAAATTCAAAGGCAATCTGCTGATTTTCTTTTTCTTTGTCGCCGGTAATTTTGTGCCTTTTCAGATCCTGATGGTGCCCGTGCGCACTCTGACCCTCGACATGGGGTTATACAACACCAAAACCGGTTTGGTACTATTCCACATCGCGTTTCAAACCGGGTTTTGCACCCTGTTCATGCGCAACTTTATCCGCGCCTTGCCGTTTGAGCTGGTCGAAGCGGCCCGCGTTGAGGGCGTGGCGGAGTGGCGGATTTTCTGGTTCGTGGTTCTGCCCTTGGTCAGGCCCGCGATCGCCGCCCTTTCAGTTCTGGTCTTTACCTTCATCTGGAACGATTACTTTTGGGCGATTGTGCTGACCCAAGGGGTGGAAAACACCCCCGTGACCTCGGGTATAACCAGTTTCAACGGCCAGTACCGGGCCGCCTATCATCTGATGAGTGCCGGCTCGATCGTTGCCGCCCTGCCACCGGTGATGATGTTCTTTGCAATGCAAAAACACTTTATCGCCGGCCTGACACTCGGCTCAGTAAAATAAGGACCAAACCCATGACACCCAAAATTGCTTTCATTGGTGCCGGGTCGACGGTTTTCATGAAAAATATTATTGGTGATTGTCTGCATTTTCCAAGATTATCTTCGGCGCAATTCGCCTTGATGGATATTGATCCCATGCGGCTCGAAGACTCGCGACTTGTGGCCACAAAAATGATTGACGCGATGGGGGCAAAAGCGCAGGTCGCCACTTACCGATCACAACGTGCGGCTCTTGAGGGGGCTGATTTCGTCATTGTTGCGTTCCAAATTGGCGGATATAAACCTTGCACCACCACCGATTTTGATCTGCCCAAAAGCTATGGTTTGGATCAAACCATAGCCGACACATTGGGTATTGGCGGCATTATGCGCGGCCTGCGCACTGTGCCCCACTTGTGGTCGGTCTGCGAAGATATGCGCGCGGTCTGCCCCGATGCGACCTTGCTGCAATATGTAAATCCGATGGCGATCAACACCTGGGCGATCAGCGCGCGCTTTCCCGACATCAAACAGGTAGGCCTGTGCCATTCGGTCCAAGGCACTGCCGAGGAACTGGCCCGCGATCTGGACCTTGCTGTCGAAGATCTGCGCTATCGCGCCGCCGGCATCAACCATATGGCGTTTTATCTGGATCTTTCTGCCAAACAGAAAGATGGATCGTATGGCAATCTCTATCCCGCCCTACAACGGGGCTATCACACGGGTCGCTTGCCAAGCACCACTGGCAACAATCCACGCTGCCATAATTATGTGCGCTACGAGGTGATGAAACAATTTGGGTATTTTGTCACAGAATCCTCCGAGCATTTCGCCGAATACGTGCCATGGTTCATTAAATCTCACCGTCCTGATTTGATTGACACCTTCAAAATTCCGCTCGATGAGTATCCAAAGCGCTGTGAAGAACAAATCGCCGATTGGGGCCAGCAGGCCAAAGCCTATCGTGACACCGAGCAGATCAAGGTTACCCAAAGCCACGAATATGCCGCGCAAATCATGAACGCGCTGCAGGGCGGCACGGCGTGCACCATCTATGGCAATATGGCCAACAAAGGCCTGATCCCACAATTACCAGAAGGTGCCGCCGTTGAGGTCCCATGCCACGTCGATGGAAAAGGCCTACACCCGGAACCTGTCCATGACATTCCACCACAGCTGATTGCGATGATGCGGACCAATGTCAATGTGCAGGAGTTGACAGTTCAAGCGTTGCTTATGGAAAATCGCGACCATATCTATCACGCCGCGATGCTGGATCCGCGCACAGCCGCAGAGTTGGATCTGGGTCAAATCCGCCGCCTTGTCGACGATTTATTAACCGCCCATGAGAAGTGGTTGCCACAGTGGCTCAACACTGCAACAGCCGCATGACGCTTTATTTTTACTGCTCTGAAACGCCCCATGCCGCCCCGGCCCGCATTCGAAAGGTACCCGCCACATGACACCCACAGCTTCTTTTCAAGATCTCAAAGACGCCAGCGTCTTCATTACCGGGGGGGGCTCTGGCATCGGTGCCGCGCTCACTGAAGGTTTTTTGCAGCAAGGCGCCCGCGTCGCCTTTGTCCAACGCTCGGATGCCGCTGACTTTTGCGACCGGATGGATGAAACTTACGGTCAAAGACCGCTGTATATCCCCTGCGACATCACCGATACCAGCGCCCTGCAGGCCGCCATCGCACAGGCTGCCACAGCCCATGGGACAGTGACTGTTTTGGTCAACAACGCGGCCAATGATGTGCGCCACAGCACCCAAGAGGTCACCGAAGCCTTTTGGGATCAAACCCAGGCGATCAATCTCAAGGCATATTTCTTTGCCTGCCAGGCGGTAATTAAAGGCATGCAGGCCAATGGCGGGGGCGCGATCATCAATTTTTCCTCGATCAGCTATATGATGGGCAACGCTGGCTATCCCAGCTATACAACGGCGAACGCCGGCATCACCGGACTGACGCGATCTTTGGCGCGTGAATTTGGCCGCGACCGGATACGGGTCAACACCATTGCACCGGGTTGGGTTCTGACGGAAAAACAAAAAGAACTTTGGGTCACGCCCGAAGCCCTTGCCGCGCATGTCGCCCGCCAATGCCTGACCGATACGCTTGAGCCTGCGGATATCGTTCCGACCGTTTTATTTCTGGCCTCATCGGCGAGTAAAATGGTAACAAGTCAACTCTGGGCCGTCGATGGCGGGGTTGTGGTGAGCGGATGACCGGCTCACAAACCGGCTCGCATATCGGCCCGGCGCATTGGGCCGCCGTTGACTGGGGCACCACACATCTGCGGCTTTGGCTACTTGATCACAATCATAACATGATCCGTCAGACCGAAACCGAACAGGGTATGGTACAGCTGCAATCGACCGAATATGAAGCCACCTTACTGGATCTCTTGTCACAGGACTTGCAACCCAAGCATCCCATGGTTGTCATATGCTGCGGCATGGTCGGCTCACGTCAGGGCTGGCAGGAAGCGCCCTATGCGCCCTGTCCGACCCCGCCGCCAAGCGGTGCGCATGCAACCCGTGTCACCACAAAAGATCCCCGCATTGAGGTTTATCTTCTGCCGGGGATCAAACAGATATCCCCCCCAGATGTCATGCGTGGCGAAGAGACCCAGATCGCCGGGTTTCTAAGCAGAAACCCTCAGTATGACGGGGTGCTATGCCTGCCTGGCACCCACAGCAAATGGGTGCATATCAGCGCCGGTGAAGTGGTTAGTTTTCAGACCTTTATGACCGGCGAACTGTTCGCGCTGCTCTGCAAGGAATCGGTGCTGCGCCACAATGTTGGTGCAACTGGCTGGAACGATGAGATGTTCACAAACGCCATCGATGATGCCATCAGCCGGCCCGCAGCTATCGCGGCACAGCTGTTTACCCTGCGCGCCCAATCCTTAATCGCGACCCTGCCGCCCGAGGCGGCGCGCGCGCGGCTTTCAGGATTGCTAATCGGTCTGGAACTGGCGGCGGCGCGACCCTATTGGCTGGGCACGCAGGTGGCGGTGCTGGGCGACACAGAGGTCGCACAGGCCTATTGCAGAGCCCTGACAGCACAGGGAAGCCCTGTCAAAATGACCGCCACCGAACGGATGACCCTGGACGGGCTAAAATCCGCATATAACACCCTTCAGGAGCTGACAAAATGAGCCGAGACATTATTGCAATTTTGCGTGGTATCACTCCCGATGAGGTGCTGGCTGTCACAGCCGCGCTGGTTGCCGCAGGGATCGACAAAATAGAAGTGCCGCTGAACTCACCCCAGCCTCTGGACAGTATCGCCGCAATGGCCAAAGCGTTTGGAGATCGAGCCCTCATTGGCGCCGGCACAGTGCTGTCGCCCCAAGACGTTGACGCCGTGGCGCAGGCCGGCGGCAAAATGATCGTATCCCCCGATTGCAACCTCGCGGTGATCACCGCCACCAAGGCCGCCGGACTGCAGTCCTTTCCTGGGGTTCTGACGCCTTCGGAATGCTTTGCGGCACTGCGCGCCGGCGCCGACGGATTGAAATTGTTCCCGTCGTTCCTTTTAGGGCCAAAGGGTCTTGCCGCCTTGCGCGCCGTGCTGCCCCCCGAAACACGCGTCTATGCCGTCGGCGGAGTGGGCCCGGAAAGTTTCAAAACATGGCACGATGCCGGGGTCACCGGCTTTGGTATCGGCACCGGGCTTTATACACCCGGTATGGCCATCCAGACCGTTGCCGCCAAGGCCCGCGATCTGGTCGCAGCCTATGACAGAATGGGGGGCGCATGACCGTCACGATCTTCAGCGATACCAAATGCAAATTGGGTGAGGGCCCGCTTTGGCACCCCGAACGGCAACAGCTGTTCTGGTTTGATATTCTCGCCAAGCGCCTGATCACCCGCTTGGGTGACACGGAACACCATTGGCAGTTTGACGAGCACGTCTCAGCCGCCGGTTGGATTGACCACGACAGGCTGCTGATTGCCTCGGAAACCCGATTGTTCAGCTTTAATCTGGTCACCCAGGTCCAGCAAACCGTGGTTGCACTCGAGGCCAAGGACCTGCGCACCCGATCAAATGACGGACGCGCTGACCCTTGGGGTGGGTTCTGGATCGGCACCATGGGCAAACAGGCGGAAGCAGGCCTCGGCGTGATATACCGCTATTATCAAGGCATGTTGCGCCCACTTTACAGGGCGATCTCAATCAGCAACGCGATCTGTTTTTCGCCCAACCGCAAATACGCCTATTTTGCCGATACCGCCACACAGACGATTCTGCGTCAGCCGCTGTCGCGCGATGACGGCTGGCCTGAGGGCGACCCAGAGCTTTGGCTGGATCTCTCCGCCGAGGACAGATATCCCGACGGCGCCGTGGTCGATACCGAAGGCTGCGTTTGGAACGCACAATGGGGATCATCACGGATAGCGCGCTACGCACCAGACGGTCAGTTTTTATCTGCAATCAACTTTCCCACCAGTCAAATGTCCTGTCCTGCATTTGGCGGTGACAGGATGCAGACCCTGTACGCCACCTCGGCCGCTGTGGGATTGAATGACCGTGAGCCCCAAGCGGGGCAAAGTTTTGCCTGCGATACACCCTATACTGGCCAACCAGAGCATCGAGTGATCTTATGACCGCCCACCCGCGCAGTCTTGGTTGCTGTTATTACCCCGAACACTGGCCGCCAGAAATCTGGCAATGCGATGCGGAGAAAATGGTCAAAGCCGGGCTTACTTGGGTGCGTATCGGTGAATTCGCCTGGAGCCGTCTAGAGCCACAAGCCGGGCAGTATAACTGGGGCTGGCTCGATCGTGCCATCGACATTTTGGGCAGTGCCGGCCTGAAGGTTGTGCTCGGCACTCCCACGGCAACCCCGCCCCGCTGGATTGTCGATCAAAACCCGGACATGCTGGCTCTAGACATTGATGGTCGTCCCCGCAAATTTGGCGCCCGTAGACACTATTGTTTCAGCCATATCGGCT
>ENA-ORDA01001039-ORDA01001039.1-marine-metagenome-genome-assembly--contig:-NODE-1039-length-24812-cov-3.744451_pt1 | contig 24812 bp, 18 predicted proteins | sample MGYA00237778_ERZ508506 | MGnify/ENA primary metagenome ERZ508506 (study PRJEB26177, sample SAMN06267891) | marine metagenome | isolation source: Monterey Bay, California, USA | place: Pacific... | reverse complement strand
TGCTCGAAACTCCTCCCAGTCGGAATCGTGTGAAAGGTAGTTGAAGCATACTTTGGGTGCATCTGCAGGGTTGGAGGAGCGCAGGCGCACCCAACCCCTGCTGCGCGAGCGCATGGGGCCCACGTGAGCCTGGAATCCATGGCCATTGTTGGGGCTTTGACCATCGTAACGCACGGCCATGGGAAAGAAGTGATACTGCAGGTCGGGATGCTCAACACCGGCCTTGCTGCGAATGAAGCCCCCTGTTTCAAACTGGTTGCTGGCACCTAGTCCGGTGCGGGTAAACAGCCACTGGGCGCCCACCAGCGCTTTGCCCAGCAAATTGTAGTAGCGATAAATCGAAACCGGTTGCACACACTCCATTTGCACATAAATTTCCAGGTGATCTTGGAGGTTTTCACCGACTCCCGGTAAGTTGTGCTTAGCTTCAATGCCCATGTCTTGCAGATGCGCCGGCGGCCCTATACCTGAAAGCATTAGCAATTGCGGGTTGTTGATAGGTCCCGACGACAGAATGACCTCTTTCGCTGCTACCGCCTCGCATTGCTTTGCCCGGTGATTGAATAGTACGCCGCTGACGGTATTCCCTTGCAAGGTAAGCTGTGTCGCTGTGGCTCGGGTGAGTATGGTCAGATTACGCCGTTTGCGCACCGGGTCCAGGTAGCAAACCGAGGCAGAGCCGCGAATGCCTCCTTTGGTGGTACGATCCATGGGGCCGAAGCCCTCTTGTTGGAAGCCATTCATATCTTCGGTGTAGGGATATCCGGCCTCTGCAGTCGCTTGTAAAAAAGCCTGGCTCAATGGGTTTTTGCCGCGGCCTCGGGTGATGTGCAGCGGACCCTCATCACCATGGTAGTCGTTCTTACCTGCTTCGAAGGTTGAAGACTTGCGAAAATAAGGTAGGCAGTGCCGATAGTCCCAGTTTTTCAGGGCGGGGTCTTCCTTTGCCCAACGATCATAATCCTGAGCATGGCCTCGAATGTAGACCATGCCGTTAATTGATGAAGAGCCGCCCAGCACTCTGCCTCTGGGCAAATGCATGATACGCCCATCCAGGTGAGGTTCGGGTTCTGTTTGGTAATCCCAGCTGTAGGTGGTGCCGTTCATGGGGTAAGCCAGCGCCGCCGGCATGCGGATACGCCAGTCCCAGAAGGGGTCGCGCCCACCCGACTCAAGCAGTAATACCGAGGTATCTGGATCTTCACTGAGTCGATTAGCAAGAACACAGCCAGCAGAGCCGCCACCTACGATGACGTAATCGTACTCCATTGGGTCCATAGACGAAGACGTCATGGGGTTATACTTTTCGCAGCGGAGGGGAGTAGCATCGAATCAACCCTGGCGTCTTAGAGAGGTCAAAAGTTTAGGTGTTTTGCTAGTGAGAAAGCAACCGTCGGTGTGAATGAATGCATGCGCATCGGATGGATGGCTACGCAGCGAAGGATCATTATTGCTATAGTCTGAGAGGCCGTCGCTCCGGTGGTGGAAAATAAGGAGAAGCAGTTTGAAACATTCTGGACTTTGGTCGCTAGTGGGTTTGCTCTGCCTGCTTGCAGTTGCATGTAACAAGGCTCCCGACACACTGATAAGCGCTGAACCGACTGGCACCGCTGAAGCACTTTCTGGGCCTCCTTTTGCGGTGGGCTCGTCCACCTTTTTTATCCATGACGAGTCCCGCGCTTTCGATACTGTAGCGGGCATTGATAGCGGTGTGCGCAGTTTGATTACCGAAATCTGGTATCCAGTAGATTCCGCTGTTGCGGCCGCCGGAAAACAGCGTCGCGCGACTTACGGCGATTACGTGTTTGGCAACAGGCAGGTACACCGGCTGATGATGACAGAGACGACTTTTTTTCATCTGACACCCGATACCGTCCGCGATGGGGTCACCGCCGAGGAAATTGATGCAGCAATAGAAGAGTTGTTTCTGCGGGAACGGCAAAGCTGGGTGAATGCGCCTCTGGCAGCCGGTACCCCCGCGTTGCCAGTAGTGGTGATGTCCCACGGTGACGCCGGAAGCCGATATAACATGGAAACGGTTTGCGAGTACCTGGCTTCTTACGGCTATTTTGTGATTGCCCCGGAGCACACCGGGAATTCACCGTATTCAATGACTGGCAGTGATCCCGCGCTCGCGCAGTCGGGTGGTGACCCACAATTCCGCGCTCTCATGGCTGACATACTGCCGCTTTTAGGTGAGCAGGGGACCTACGGCAGCCGAGAAAACTATGGCCAGACCTATACTCCGCTGACAAATCCTGACGACCCGATTGGGAGCTTGCAGCAACTGGACCGCGCACTGTTGCAGAGACTCAATGATCTGCGTGCAACCCTCAATACACTGGATGAGATGAATGCTAACGGGCGTTTTGCCGGCCGATTGTCACTTGAGAGAATTGGTTTGATTGGACGCTCTTTTGGCGGAGCAAGCACGCTGGTTGGGCTTGCTATGGAGCCGCGTTTTACCGCTGGGTTTGCTGTGGTGCCAATGGCTTTGTTGGACCAGCGGCCTAAATTGCCGCCCGAAGCCTTGGCGCCTGTCGGCCAGGAGTCGGCGTTGTTGGCGGCGCAGGGAGACATCGCATATACCAGGCTTAGCAAACCGACATTCCTGTTGAGCGGCGCGGAAGACGCTTTAATTATCGGTCTTGGCAAACAACAGGCCGTCAAGGCAGAGACAGAATTGCCCAGCGGGGAAAACCCTCACCCGGTTTTACGCGCCTTATTTGAAGACAGCGACCAACCCGTATTCTGGGGTTTGTTAGCGAATTCTAATCACTCGACACTGGGGGTTTCAGGAGGCTACTGGTGGCCAGACCTCAAGCCCAATATGGCAGTGCGAGCCTTCAATCCTGATGTTGAGTTCGAGTTATTGGGAGCTGCGCTTGCCCATCGGATGCAACAGCAGAAAGCCCTCGCTTTCTTCGACCTGACCATTCGCCAGGATCCTGCAGCGCGCGATGCCATACTCAGTGATTCCTTTGCCAAACAGGGCTTAATAGTTGAAGCTGGACCACCCTAGTTTGTCGGTCAGGGGTTAATCTTCATGACGTTAATACTCAGCATCGCCGTGATGGTGATCCTGCTGCTGGCGATTTTTATCGCCATATACTGGAGAGACATTGAATGCGTGGGTGAAATCCCCGTGCCTTTTTTTACCTTCATAGCCATTTTGTTTACTTCTGGATTGGATGTTGGCCTCGTGATGTTTCCGCTGGTCGACTTTGAACTCTATGCGAGCGAAGAATCCTACGCTTTTGCCAATCCACTCGCTATGGAATTCGGCTTCTGGGGTTTTCTTGTTTGGGGTTTCTATTTTTCTACGACCTTCTATTTTTGCGTGTTGGAGCCTCGCCTTAAAATATTTGAACTGCCGCTGGTCAAATGGGTTAACGATGTTGTCATTATCGGCACCTGCGCCTTTACCGGTTTTTTATTTTTGCAGTACCTGCCCGATTATATCGAGGGTATAAGCAACTCATTACGCTATGGTCTGGTGGCCGCCGTGATATTGCTGGCAGGTATCTCCAGTACCCATATTCGTTTCGTCAGAGTGCTCAGTGTTTCCTCTACCTGGTTGTTTTTTGGTTTGATCGCGGGGGTTTGGTGGTCTTCCGAAATGGGTGTTACTGGGCTGTTGGGTTCCATGGGCAATCTGGGCGATTACTTTACTAACTTGCACCGCTTCGTATCGCCCGTGACTGATTACCACCAGTTCTATCTTTACTGGTGGTTTGCCTGGAGCATTATGATCGGGCAATTCGTATCCCGCTTCGTCAGTGGGCTAAAGGCCTGGCAGTTATTGATTGCGCTGCTGGTGGTGCCCTCTATTCCTATCGCAATTTGGTTCTCGGTACTTTATTACCACTTTTCGACAGAGTTACTTATTGGCGCTGGCTGGCGCTGGGCGATGGTGCTTGTGGGCACGGTGTTTGTCATCAATTCACTGGATTCTTTGATCAGGCTCTACACCCGTAATGTTGGCCTGACAGCCGAACGTTTTGGCAACTTTTGGTACGTGGTCAGTAATTGGTGCGTTCTGTTTTCACTGGTCTTGTTGTACCAGTTCACCCCGTTGCAAATCGAATGGTTTGGTCTTGCCGTGATCGGTATTTATGTTGCCGTTTTTGTTTTAATCATTAGGCGAAGAGAGAGCCTGTCGACAGGCACCTAGCCAATGAGGTCCAAGTTCGGCCGTTTATTGTAGATACTCTCGTCCGTGCCTCCTATGCCGCTAGGTGTAAACAGGGCGGCCTTGTAGGCTGCGATACTGGCGGGGTCGGTGATATCTAGCTGTAGGGTTTCAACGCCGATGGTTTTCAGTTCCAGCGCCTCATTGGGCTTACGTGCTGTCGCAATGACCGAGAGCCCGTGTTGATGAAAAGTGCGAGCTAATGCTAAGCCGATGCCGCGGTTAGCGCCTGTCACTAAAACTGTAGCGGGTGGGTTGCCGATTGCTTGGCTGCTGGTCGTTTCAGTGGCAACACTGATAGGACTGATTAGTAAGTAACCAGATGTCATCACCGCCAGCAGTATCCGCCCGAGACGAGATGTCAATGCAGTGTTGAAAGGGTTCATAGGCCTCTCCTTTGTTATGGTGAGTTTGTTGGGTGATACCAGCCTGACGCGTAGCTTAGAGTAAACAGCGCGTGACAGCCGATTATCTGTCGACCCCGAAGCGCCCCCTGTAGACCTTTCATTCGCTTAGGTCGGTCTGCGGTAATAGGTGTTCGGTATTTACCTGGCCATGGCTCCTGCGCCAAGACGCCACTAGGCGGTGATTAAAGGTTGTCGCTTTCACTCATCCAATGGTGACAAGAAAAATCGGTGATAAGACGCTGAGCGATGTCCCTGCTTTTGCAAAATCTTGACCGACGGTTACTCTGTTGTGTGACCACGCCAGTGCCTACCGGTATTCTAAACCTCATGTTAGTTAGGATAAACGCGTCAAAAAAAATATCAATAAAACGTTTCAAATACGCATAATATATTGAATAACATAAAGAATTAACATATTCTTTACGCAACATTTTTTTGAGTTTACTAGAAGCTGAATGAAGTATTGTCAGCACTACGGCTGTCGAAAACAGGCAAAGCAGCGATTTTGCAGTGTGGCGTGCCGGATCGCTTTTCATAATGCAAGGCGGCCGGTGGCCGAAAAAGTCAAAGTAACTTGCGGTGGGTGCGGCAAAGTCTTTTTGGGTCGACCGGATCAGAAGACTTGCAGTGCCACTTGCCGGTCTCGTTTGTTTCGTAATCGTCATGCGGCGCCAACACCCGATGCGGTGACGTCCGGGATAGACCCTATCGAGTGGTCTCGCGCAACGCCTTTTTCCCCCGCGGAATTGCGTCGCAAGATGCAACATCAGACACTGGCGCCCGGTGTGAGCTATTCTTGGTTACCCGAGAAGCCGGCCAAAGTGAAGACGCGGCCAGCGAAAGCCAATACCGATCAACTCCCCTTCGATTTTAATGCGGACATGGCGACTGCGGAGCCATCATCAGAAGCGCCGGAATAGTGGCCCATGACCAACAACCGGTAACACGAATCGATAATGTGAATCGGTAGTATGAATCGGCAATGGCGGGAGGCGACTGACGGGTCCCGTAGTTTAGGAGCGCTCACGGAAGTGTTCAGTGGCCGAGGCAATGACACCAGTCAAATGAGGCGGGTGGCCTCGATGTGCGCTGTCACAAAAACCAAGAGCCACCATCTACCATGTGGGTTTGCCCCGTGACAAACTGACTGGCATCCGATGCGAGGTAAATGATGGTGCCCGTGAGATCCTCTGATTCCAGATTGCGTGGGATCAATTGATTGGCGGCGATCACGGCTTTTGCCTTCTCAAACTTTTCGCCAAAAAACTCCTCCGTGCCTTCGGTCATGACAGCAGACGGTGCTACCGCATTCACGCGAATATGATCGGCACCGAGCTCGCGCGCCATACCGCGGGTCATCCCAATGACAGCCGCCTTAGAGGCGACGTAATCAAGCCCATAAGGCAAACCGAAGACCGCCGCCAACGAGGCGATATTAATAATCGATCCGCCGCCGCTCGCTCTCATGTACTCAACGACCGCGCGGCTGGTCAGCCAGGTTCCCTTGATATTCACCTGCATGACCCGATCCCACTGCGCCTCGTCAAGCTTTTCAAAGCGCGCGCCCTGAAGGCCGGCATACAGCGCAGCATTGTTAATGACAATGTCGATGCGCCCATAGGCCTCCATGGCCAGATCCGCCATGGCTTGACAACTGTCTCCATTAGCGACGTCAACGACAGCGCTGAGGGCCTGCCCACCCGCTGCTTCAATAGCAGTGACGGTCGCGCTGCAGTCCTGTAAATCAGCCGCGACGACGGCGGCGCCCTCAGCGGCGAGCGCCTCACTGTAAGCGCGGCCCAGCCCGCGCGCGGCGCCCGTGACGATAGCGACTTTACCGGTCAGTTGCATGGAGATTCCTAATAGGGGAGTGGTCTGATTGTTGCAAATATTAGACAGAGAAAGTAGCTTCACAGGCATGAATTTGGACAAAGAAAAACAGCGGCTCCGTCGTTTTGCCATGAGTGTTATCTGCTCAGTGTCTGTGCCGGCGCTTGCCGATTCCATAGTGCTCACGCTGGAGGAGCCGCAAGAGGGCGGCACCTATACGGGTATTTCTAACCTTCGCGGATGGGCAATTGCTGAGTCTGGTATCGATAAGATCGAGCTGGATATCGACGGTGTTTACGCTTATGACATCCCAATAGGCGGGAGTCGAGGCGATGTGGGGTCTGCCTATCCGGATTTTCCGAATTCAGTGGAGTCTGGCTTCTCTATGGCCTTTAATTACAAAGCCTTGGCCGTGGGCTCGCATCAGGTGACGGCTCGTGCCCTGTCAAAAGACGGAGCAGTGGCGATTCGGCAAGTACAGTTTACGGTAGACCGGTTTGTGTCGTCTTTCATTGCTGACCCAGATGAGGTCGATATCAGTGCGGTATCAGATGTCACACTGACAAAGTCTGCGTTGCAATTAAAAGGATTACGAGTCGAAGGACAGGCTTTCGATGTTGCGCTGAGTTTTGATACGGCGACTCAGGGCTTTGAGCTCACTGAGATCACGCCACAGGAGTCGCCCACTGCCGGAGTGGGTTGTTCTGGTCCGAGCCGGACAGCGGGAGAATACACGCTGAATTCTCAGGGTGTGGAACGGGCGTTTCGCGTTCACACACCGATAGGCTACGCCTCTGAGACCGAGTATCCACTGATCATTGCCTTTCACGGCTGGGGCGGTGATACGGGAGAATTTTTGGATAATGCGGTGGTGCGATCAGAGAGTGATCAACGCGGTTACATTGTGGTCGCCCCACTGGGTTTGGGCCAAGAAGAGCCAGGCAACCCTCTAGCATCTTGGTCATTTAGCGGGTCGACGACGGGCCTTGACGGAGATGGCTTGAATGCCTTGGTGCCCAATGACTCTAGCGCCATTTGTGACGATACGGTCACGGCGGATTATGGTTATCCCTCTTGCCAAGGCACCGCTGAAAATGGCTGCTCTTGGACCCAGTGCACCACCGACGACTTTCAGTTTACGGCGGATTTAGTCAGCGAAATTCAGCAGCACTACTGTGTCGATACGGATCGCATCTACGCGGTGGGGGGATCCAATGGTGGCATGTTTGTTTGGGATTTGGCGCGTGAGGAAAGTAGCGAAGGCATCTTTGCCGCGATGGCATCGCTCATTGGCTTACCCCACCGCGGCTATTTGTCACCACCCGCGGCGACCGCGGGGATGCCCGTTATGTCTATTACTGGATCGCGGGATCGCACGGTACCGCCGGGCGATTGGGGCGAAGCCTCCTTCACCACAACGACCGATGGGGATCGCTACTATTACACTGGCGCAACGGCGATTACCAAAGCGTGGGCGGAGGCTTATGGTTGCGATACCAGTAGTGCCGCTGCGGCCATAGACGTGGGTGTCGCTGATGTGGACTGCCGTGGATGGTCATTTTGTCGGGGCGAAACTCAGTGGCCCCCCGTGCTGGATTGCCGCCGAGATATGGGTCACTCCTATGGGCTATCGTGGTCGTGGCCGCTGATACTCGATTTTTTTGACCAGCATTCACGTTAAGTGATGCACAATGAGTGTGAGTCGGCGAGCACGCTTTAGGTGCCTTCATGATCGTGCCCAGACCAGTGAATCGATTCAGACCAATAGACTCAGACCAATAGACTCTACTCAGGTGACGCCATGACATTTCCGATCGACCTCGTGAGAACGCAGTTCCCCTCTCTTTTGACGACCGACGCAGGGCAGGCGCGTATCTACTTTGATAATGCCGCGGGCACACAAGTGCCGCAGCAGACGATCGATCACGTTGTCGATTACTTTCAGCGCTACAACAGCAATACAGGGGTCTTCAATCCGACCTCAGTCGCGGTAGACGCGATGTACGCTGAGGCAACACAGGCTATGGCAGATTTCTTGGGTACGCCCGACCCCGGCGAGGTCTTAATCGGCGCCAGCATGACGACCCTGACGTACCACTTGTCTCGCAGCTTGGCGCATCAATTTTCACCGGGTGACGAAATTATCATCACTCGGATGGAGCATGAGGGCAATGTGTCACCGTGGTTACAGATGGCGGAAGACAATGACCTGACAGTCAAATGGTTGGACTTCGATCGCGACAGCTGGGTAGTCGAGCCGCCGATGCTAGAGGCGCTGCTAACGGACCGCACAAAGTTATTAGCGCTGAACTATGCGAGTAACCTGACCGGCGGTGTCAACGATGTCAAAACGTTGACCTCACTGGCGCACGCGGCTGGGGCGCAGGTTTATGTTGATGCCGTGCAGTACGCCTCGCATCGTTTGATCGACGTGAAAGACCTGGAGTGCGATTTTTTAGCGTGCTCCCCCTATAAGTTTTACGGCCCTCACTTGGGCGTTGTGTATGGTCGGCGTGAGCGTCTCGACGCATTACACCCCTATAAATTGCGATGTGCGACGGATGAGTTACCGTTGCGCTTTAGTACCGGCACTCCGGCATTTGAATTGGTCGCTGGACTCTTGGGGACGTTGTCGTATTTTCAGTGGCTGGCGACACAACTGGGAGAGCAGGGCACACGCCGTGCGCAATTTAGCGCCGCGTATCACGCGATGGGGACTCACGAGGATGTGCTATTAGAGCAGCTACTGTCGGGTTTGCTCGCCATACCCGGTGTCACCCTGAAAGGCTCGAGTTCGATGGAAAAACGAGTCGCCACCGTCTCATTTGTTCATGACCGTCACACGCCCAGTGCGATCGCAGCGCAACTCTCAGCAGCGGGACTCTATTGCCACTGGGGGGACAACTATGCCTTTGAGTTGGCGCGCGCGCTCGAGCTTGATCCAGAGCAAGGTGTGGTGCGATTAGGTTTGGGCCATTACAACACCGCAGAGGAAGTCGGCACGGCCCTCGATCTGATCACTAAGACGCTGGCTCAATAGTGTCTTTCCCGTTCGTGTCTTCTCGTGAGTGTCCTACTCAATAGTGGCTTTTAACGCGAGCGCTTGGCGTCTGTTGTTGCGCTAGCGCAACCATTTCTGAGGCGAGTGGGCCTCAGGGGAATCGGGCTTCAGACGTGAGACGCACTGACCTCTTGCCACAGGTCTTCTACCCAGCGCCTGATCAAAAGGCCTTCGGACCATCGGTCGGATAGCTCACGTTGATCAGCTCCGGTAATGGCATAGGGCGGTGGTCCTAGTTCGACCAAAAAGCGCAGCGTGGCGTCTTGTGACTGGCGGTCAGACCACGCTTGAAACCCCTGCTCCCACCATCTCCGATATTGTGCCACCCACGCATCATGCTGGGGGAAGTCGAGTGCGATTTGGATCTGCTGATTATTCGAGATGCGTCCCTGAAAAGAGTCCGAGTGCTCGAGAATCCGGGTGAAGTGATCGTGGTCGATGGTGCTGAGCGGCAATTGCAATTCACGATCAATGACAAAGTGTGACAAGTCGGCACAGAGACGGAGCTCTGGCAAATGCTCCAAAACCTCAAGGGTGTAAAACAGGTCGTTGAGTGTCCCGTTTCGGTGTGTTTCCAATAACACAGGAAAGGGGAATTTCGCTGCCATGGCCAACCACGCTTCAATCACTGGAATCGCGTCGACTGCGCTCAGCGGCATAACGCCACCAATGACATTAACCTGCGTCGCCTGCAACTGTGCAGCCATCTCTAGGAGCGGTTCGAGGGAGTCGGTGTCGTGGGGAAACGCGTTGACCATGCAGGCCAACCCTAGTGCGTCGAAAGTCCCACCTAGCTTCAAGCAGTCGCCAATCTCTGCCACATTGGGGTCGAGGCAGGCCCCGTGATACTCCGCCGCAGCGATGCGTTCAAGCATGGCCTCCGGTGTGGCTTCTGCCTCCCCAGGGATTCGCTGCTCCATAGCCCACAGCGACTGGTAGATCTCGAGTGTCTGTGCCATATCAGAAAGACGTTAAAAAAGATGCGGCGTTGCCGCCGGTGAGTTGCGCTGATTGCGCGGCGCGTAAAAAATCTTTGCCACTGACGTCCTTGAGGCCGGGTGCATCATGAAAGATGCGATATCGCCGATATCGGTGATACATAACCAGTTGAGGCCAAAGCCGAATCACCGTATCGGGATTCTCACCAAAGCGCTCCCGATGTAGCGTGGGTAAATCAAACCACGGTGTCGTGGGTTTGGCATGGTGAGCGTTATGGTAGCCAAAGTTCAAAATGAGCCAGTTCACCCATTCATAACGCCAAGAGAGAATGGGACTAAAGGTATGTTCTTGTTCCCAGACAAGATCACCCTTGTTTTCAGAGACCTCATCGGTAAAGAGATTAGTTCGATAGGGGTAGTCATGCTCTAGTCCGTCAACAAATCGCAGTACGATGATCATCAGCATGTAGGCGATCAAGTACCCCATGAACGCCAGTGGGTTGAGGAGCGCGAGCGTCAACAAGAGCCCACCGCGAATGAGAATAACGCCGACGTTCCTCGGTAATTGATTGCGCCGCTCCGGAATGATGAAACCGGTGAACACCATAATGGCGTGCATCAAAATACAGTGAGCGGGGATGTAGCACCATTCGAGAAAAATCGTCACGCGATAAACCAGAGGGTGCCGCTTAAAGAAAGCTTCATAGTCAAACCACACGACATCGTCATTCTCAACGTGATGCCGAAAGTGCTTGGTCCGAATATCTTCAACCGTGCCGTAGCAGGACCCGCAGATCCAACCGAGCAGACTACCCAGCTGCATATTGTGTCGATTGACCGTAAACACCGTGTTGTGGGCACATTCGTGAATCAGATAGGCCGCGATGATCATGGCGTGCCCGAGGAGGATCACGCCGGGTAAAAAGGTGATCCAACTCGCCGTCAGTAGGAGCCACCATCCCAGGGCATAAACCACCACTGAATAACCAATGGCGCCGCTGTGCCATAACCGCCCTTTAGCCGTTTTAAAGGTCCAGCTTGTCATGGTGGGTGGCCTCTCATGTTGCTACTGGTGTCGTACCAGAATTGAAAGTATACGAAGGTGCACTGAGAAAAAAAACCAGTCAATCACCGTCACTGCGATGCAGACGGCATCAGTTAGGAAGCGGGTCGATAGTCTTCTACGCGCTGTCCGAGCAGGCGCAATGACACTGCGGTCACCGCGGCACTGGCGAGCATCCCCCCCCACCACGGCAGGCCAAAACTGATGGGCAGGGTACCAAACAGCAGCGCAGCGGCACCGGCTAGCAGCGCGTACGGAAGCTGTGTTCGTACATGCTCAATGTGATCACACCCCGCCGATAGTGAAGACAACACGGTGGTGTCAGAGATCGGTGAGCAGTGGTCGCCCCATACGGCGCCCGCAAGCACACCCGATATCGAGGCGTGGAGTAAGTAGTGGTAGTGGGGGTCGGTCAATCCATGATTACCCATAATGGCCCACGTCAGTGGCAGCACGAGCGGCAATAGAATGCCCATCGCCCCCCAGCTGCTCCCGGTAGAAAAAGCGGTAAAAGCGGCGAGCACAAATACCGTTGCGGGCAGTACCTCGGCGGGCAAACTGTCCCCGAAACTGGCAATGAGAAAGGCGGCAGTATGGAGCTCCTGGCTGATTTCTGACATTGACCAAGCCAGCACTAAAATAATCATGGCAAGAAACGTAAACCGCGCACCCGATACCCAGGCATCCACAATTTCATCTAGCGTGAGTAATCGCTGTGCCGCCGTCATTAAAACGGCAGTGAAGGCCGAGAGGAGGGAGGCCCACATTAAGGCGCGATACGAGTTGGCTGACCCCACAATATCGCCAATCGAATCACCCTCGCCCGTGATGTACAGCCCCGCCAAAATACCGATGACCATGACGGCGACGGGGACCAGTGCATTGATGGCGCGCGGTGGCATACCGGGTTTCATGGCTAACGCGGCCTCGTCGTCTTGACCCACTTTTAATTTTACCGGTGGCGCGGTGATGCCGGTTGAACGTGCGCGACGCTCTGCGGTGAGCATGGGGCCAAATTCGCGACCCGTGGTGATCACCAATACGACCAACAAGATGGCCATAAAAGGATAGAAGCTATACAAAACGGAGTTCAGAAACAGGCTGTAGGCGCTGGTATTGAGGTCTTCTAACGGGGCAATGGCGTCGCCGATTAAACTGACTTGATAACCGATCCAGGTGGTGACCAAAGCAACGGTGGCAATGGGTGCAGCAGTGGAGTCTACCAAGTAGGCCAGCTTCTCGCGTGAAATGCGCAGTCGATCGGTGATAGACCGACTGGTATTGCCGACGACTAAGGTATTTGAGTAGTCATCGAAGAAGATGAGCAGACCCAATGACCAGACGGCTAACTGGCCGCGCTTGGCGCTATTAGCCCCTTTGATAATGAGCTCAACGATGCCATTCATGCCGCCGTTACGTGAAATGATGCCCACCATGCCTGCAATCATAAAAGTGAACAGCATAATCGTGACGTGATCGCGATCGGCCACCGCGTTGACGACATAGACTTCAAAGCTGCTGAACAGCCCATAAAAAAAGCCTTTTAGGGTCATACCCTCCAGCGCCCAAGCGCCGAGCCAGATGCCCAGCATCAAAGCGGGCAGGACACTCCGCAATAGCAGCGCCATGCCAATGGCCACCAGCGGCGGAAGAATAGAAATCCAAGCGGGGATGACCGGTACCTCCGCGGCAGCCAGCACCTGATCAGTGGCGATGAGTTCAAGGGTAACGTTGCCTCGGTCTGATAACACAACGTCAGAGAACACTCTCGTCTGACCCATCTGATCGGAGTCATATTGCTGTTGGCCAATGCGCAGATACACCGGCTGGTCACTTGCTTCATCCAACTCGGCGGTGACTTGGTAGTGAATGCCATCAAGAAAGACCTGTGGGGCGACAATCTCCGCAGCCGGCAGGTGGGTGCTGGTGATGAGGCACAGTAGTGCGCTGGTCCACCGCAGCCCGTTGCAGATCCGTCCAAGCCAGTGTCGCATTCACATCCCTCTTTTTAGACCGGCCGATTATTACAGTAATCTGGCATGATGTGTTGATTGTTCCTCGCCGCCGGTTGTTATTGGGTCAGGCTATGCCAGTGCACCGTCTGAGGGGGGCAAGGGAGTGAGGTTGTGGTGAAGCGGTATGGTGAACGAGTCATGATGGAGCGCTCATGCTAGAGGTGATGTTGCTGTTCGGTGCGGGTGTGCTGGGTGGCATGATGAATGCGATTGCCGGGGGAGGCAGCTTTATTACTTTTCCGGCCTTGATTGCCGCAGGTGTTCCTCCGATTAGTGCCAATGCCACCAATACTTATGCCTCCTGTGCCGGTTATATCAGTGGCGCGCTGGGCTTTCGGCATGAACTGTGGGCGCATCGCCAGTTGCTGCCAAGGATAATGCTATCGAGTTTATTCGGTGGCGCACTGGGCGCGTGGTTACTGATACAAACGTCACCACAGGCTTTTGCGGTAGCGATTCCCTGGCTTTTGTTATTTGCCACCGTGTTACTGGTTTATGGTCACCGTCTACAAGCCGCCTTGCGCGACTGGTTTGGGCACTCTGCGAGGGCGTCGGCGCTCGGCATGCTGGCTTTTTCCCTCGCGTTATTAGTCATCTCTATTTATGGGGGATTCTTTAATGCCGGCCTAGGCATCATCTTGCTGGGATTCCTGACGCTGGCGGGTTATACCGACGTCCACTTGATGAACGGCATCAAGCTGCTGGTATCCGCAGTGGTCGCCCTGATTGCGATCACGATTTTTGCCTCAGAACACATCATTGCCTGGTATCAGGGCAGTATCGTATTGGTGGGCACGCTATTGGGCGGCTATGGCGCCGCGATAACAGCAAAGTGGGTTAATCCGATCTGGATCCGGCGACTGATGATTTTGATTGCTGGCGTGACGACGGCTTATTTTTTTGCCGCCTCAATGGGCTGATGTCACCGATGACGGCGTTGCCTCTCGCGTGAACGCCAAAGCGGCCAGGGCACCGACAATTGAAAAGGCGAGTAACAGTACGAACAGGTGTTGGAACCCAAGTAATCCGGGATTTTGGTCAATCAGATAACCCGCGATCGCTGCCACATACACGTCGGGCGTGTAACCAATCACCGAGACCAACCCCACCGCAGTCCCCGTGACAGCGAGGGGTATTTGTCCTTCTTCGAGTAGACCAAAATAAAGCCCTCTCAGGCCGAAAATAGCGACGCCCGTGACCAACGTATTCAAGAGAATCATCGACAGACTGCCCAGTGCCTGCCCGGTAAAAGCAAACAGAGAGTGACTGATGATCAGTAGCACAAAGCAGACCACCGCCATGCGCGAGATGCCAAAACGATCACCGAGTAAGCCCAGTGCTAATGCCGCAACAGGCCGTGTCCAGGCGCCGGCGGTAACAATTTGCGCCGCATCGATCTCGTCAATCCCATGGCCGCGAACGGCAAACAAGGCATATTGATCGAAGGCTTTGTAGCTTGAGTAGGCGCACACTAAGACCGTGGCCTGAAGCCAGACGACTTTGAGCTTAACCACCGCGCGGAATTGGGTCAGCGCGGTTGCCCATCCGCTGTCGTGCTTTGTTTCGGTCTCAGCAGGAATGCCGCGCAACGTAAACCACACCATCACCCCCACTGCGGCCGTTGCGGCGGTATAGCCATAGATTACCTGCCTGAGTATCACGCCTTTCTCGGTCAGGGTCGCACTGTCGTATCCCAATGGGAAGGCACTGGCAAAGGCGAGCACGCCTAGTGAGGCTAAGACAGCGGCAAGTAGGCCGCGACCCCCATCGAGCAAGCCATAGGCGAGGCCTTGTTGATCGTTGCCGCCCCAGCTGCGTGTCACCTTTATCAGCGCCGCCCAGAACAGCAAAATATTCGTCAGACCAAAAAAACCCCATACCAACATCACGCCGGTGACATCAGGAAAGGTTGCTAAGTAAAGTCCCCCTAATGCGGTTGCCCACAACGAGCCTGCCAGCAGCTTACGGGGTTCAAAACGATCTGCTAAGGGCCCACCAAAAAAATAGGCGACCATGGCAATGACCCCGTAGGCACTTTGTGCGACCCCGAGTTCGGTTGCGGTGAGATCGAATACTTCGAGAAAAGTGGGGCGAAAAAATCGTGTGACGTGGTAGGGGAGGGTAAATATGGCTTCCCCCGCACAAATGAGCGAAAAGATAACCAGGCCTCGCTGCCATTTAGTGTCTGTCACCACCCACTTGCCCTGTGATATTGGAGGCTAATTGCCGTCAGGCGACCCAACCCAGTAGTGCTTTGATAATCACCACGTTGGCAATATCAATAAAGAAGGCACCGACCAGAGGCACGATGATAAACGCCTGGTGACACGCGCCGTAGCGCTTCGTGACCGCCGACATATTAGCCATCGCGGTGGGTGTTGCGCCCATCGAGAAGCCGCCGAAGCCGGCTGAGATCACCGCTGCTTCATAATTTTTCCCCATCAGTGGGAAGACGACAAAGATGATGAAGGCAATGGCGAGCAGCACCTGAGCACCTAGGATTAACATGAGGGGCCCCGCTAATCCCGCGAGTTCCCATAGCTGCATACTCATGAGCGACATGGCAAGGAAGGCACCCAGTGATACATCAGCGATTAAGGCGATGGCGGGTGTGCGAGACGGCCATGCGGTGCCAGTAATACGCGGTAGAGACTTGGGTCGTAAATTGCTCATCAAGATGCCTCCGAACAAGCAGCTAACGAATAGCGGTAGCTGTACGCCGACGGTCTCGAGTCCCTCATCCATGAGCACACCAATGATGATGCAAATATGGAGTGACAACACCGCATCGAGAAAATCCATATAGTGAATGTCGACTGGCGCGCTGTCTTCCTTTATTCCGACATCGAGGGTTTCGGCTGTATCGGTGGTTTCGGGTTTTAAGTTATGCCGTTGGATGAGAAATTTAGCGACTGGGCCACCCATCAGGCTCGCCAAGACCAGACCAAAGGTGGCGCAGGCGATACCGATCTCTGCCGCGCCTGCAATACCATACTTGTCCGAAAAAATGGGAGCCCATGCAATTGAGGTGCCATGGCCGCCAATGAGCGATACCGTGCCGCCCAGAATGCCTACTGCGGGTTCAAGACCAATCGTAGACGCGACACCCACGCCAGTCAGGTTTTGTAGCAGCATGAACATCACAGTGGCAAACAGCAGTATCAATAACGGCTTACCGCCCGAAAGCAGGTCGCGAAAGCTTGCATTGATGCCGATTGTGGTAAAGAAATAGACCAAGAGTATGTCTCTGGCCCCGAGCGTAAACTCGACGCTGATTCCGCCAAAGACGTGCAGCGCGTAAAACAGCGCGCACATTAACAGCCCGCCTGTGACGGGTTCCGGGATACTGAATTCGCGGAACGCAGGCACGACCTGATTAAGCCGTTTACCGATAAACAGCACCACAATGCCCAGTGTGACGGTGAGAAAATGATCAATCTTGAGTATGCCGTCTAACAGTTCCATAAATTCGTCTCTTTGGTCACTTGGGTTGATCGGTCCAAACCATCATGGAATATGCCTGCTTCGTCAAGCCTTTGGTGTCGATGTGTCATGTAAAGATCAAGCGGCAAGGTGTGGTTTAGTGAATAATGGGAGCCTCACAGGATTGTTAACGTGAGCGGCTACCTAGCCACCTTGAGCGACTGACAGCATACTCGTTGGCCGGTTCTCGTTGGCTGGTAAATGTACTGAGGGATGTGACGCAATGAGACTATTTTTTTTACGCTTGGCAGCGACGGCCTTATCGATGTCGGTATTGTCTGATGCGATGGCGGACGATTCCGTGGCGCGAGATGACGCATCTCAACCCGCAAATGCGATTGTGCCGGCTTCTGAACTGAGCTGGCGTCGCCTGCCGCCGCCAGACCATACATTGGCGAATTTTCGTCCTGGCGAAACACCAGATTACTGTTTCGATCGTGCCACTCAACCTTATACCGCCGTCGTAGACACGCACTTTCACCCTAAGCCATTTGGCGGTCCCGCCATGGATGCGCAGGGGCTATGGGAAACCTTTGATCGTCTTGGCGTCAGGTTTGTGAATTACTTTGGTATTGGGCAGGTGTTAGCGCTAGAAGCCAACTGTTCGTACTACCTCGACTGTCCGGGCGTCACTGCGATCCCGAGTATTAAAAACGATTTTATGAATGGGCTTGAGGTTGCGGCACATGACCCCGACAAGATTCACATCACGCTGTCGATGACGTTTATTGACTTAGCGCATGCGGAAAATGCGGTAGAGATGATTGCGCTGTATGACCGAGAGTTCCCCGGCATGTTTTCTTGGACGGGAGAACTCAACATTATGAAACAGGCGTTGCTGGGCAATAATGCTGAGCCCGCCACGATCGAGAGTATTGACGAGTGGGGCCCGTTCATGGCGGTGCTCCGAGAGCGAGGTATTCCCATCACGTTGCATTCCGATCTGGGCAATAACGCAGATCCCACTGAGTTCTTATATTTGATGGATCATGTTTTATCACGCTACCCAGACAATAAAATTGTCTGGGCGCACATGGGTCTGTCGAAGGAGCTCACGACGATGAGCCCAGCGCAGCACGTTCGGTTAATGGGCGAACGGCTGGACCAATACCCCAATTTACACCTCGATATTTCTTGGGATGTGATTTACAACTCGTATCATCGCTGGGGCGAGATTTTTGTGCCGTTTTTCAATCAATATTCAACCCGTATTTTGCCCGGTTCAGACTTTGTCGCTGCCGACTCAAAAATATGGGAACAGTATGCGAGCGAGCTTGAAGTCACGAGTCGTGCCTTGCGCGTACTCAATGATGAGGCGTTCCGTAATATTGCGCTGGGGCAAAACTACTTTGAATTAATGGATTTGCCGTATGAAGCGCCACCGCTGTGTGGTGTAGCAGAAAAATAGGATTTGAGTGCAGCGAAAAGAGCCGTGCCGATAGGGGCGGTCATCAGCAGTGTTGCGAAATTCGCGCTCAGAGGTGGTAGCCGTGGTCAAAAGAGATCAAATGATTAATCGATTCTTAGGCGCGGGTAGGCGAGCGCTCTGGTGCCTGTCAGTGTGCGCTGTATCGATGGGCGCCGCGGCGCAAGAGCCGCTCGGTGATGAAGAGCGGGACGACGACGACGAGCCCAACCAGCACTCGATCATCGAACCGATTGGTACCGAGTCTGACCGCTCACAATGGTTTTTTGAGGGCGCCGAGCTGGTGCTCAAACCACGAACGTATTATCTGTACCGAGATTATGATGCGGCCGATACGCGCGAGGGGCTAGCCTTGGGTGGGGCGCTAGAATTTCGCTCAGGGTGGTGGCAAGACCGCGTTCAATTGGGGGCAACACTCTCCACCTCGCAAACACTGTACGGTCCTTCGAGCAAAGACGGTACGCAGCTTTTCAAGCCCGGTCCCGAGGGCTTTTCCGTGGTCAGTGAAGCCTACGCCACGCTGCGTTTGGGCGGGGATCATGGTATTCGGATCGGGCGTCAATCGCTGGATCTTCCCTACCTCGGGAAGCACGACCTGCGCATGATCCCGAACACCTTTGAAGCGGTGGGCGTTGGGAACAAGCCCGGCGACGGTTTTGCCTACATGGCCGGCTACGTCGACAAGATCAAATACAAAGACAGTGATGAATTCATCCCAATGTCCGAGGCGGCGGGCGCAGAGGGAACCGATAAAGGGCTCACTTTTTTTGGAGCGCGCTATCGGATATCCGATCAATCGGTGTACGGCGTTTTACACCAGCGGACCCCTGACCTCTTTGACACCACCTTCGCCAAGGCTGAAACGCGCTTTAAGTTGTCAGACGCCACCAGTTTGTGGGCCGATGTGTCTTATACGAAGCAACGCAGTATTGGCGACGAACTCATTGGCGATTTTTCGACGCACCTTATTTCTGCCAGTCTTCAGTTTGTGGTCGGCGCCAATAAATTTCGGATGGCAATGAGTCGCACCGATGACGGTGGCGATATTCAAAAGCCCTATGGTAATCCCGCCAATTATTTATCGATCATCATTAACGATTTTGACCGCGCTGATGAAGACGCCGTCATGATGGGGTTTTCCCACGATTTTGGTCAGGTGGGTCCCGGCGCGTTGAGTCTCTTTGCCAATATTGCGTGGGGGGATACGCCTGAGCAAGGACCCAACGCTAGCCCTGATGCGACCGAATTGGATCTAACGGTAGATTGGCGATTGAACGAGGGCTGGTCTGAGCGCGTGTGGATCCGATTTCGAGGGGCGTGGGTGAATCAAGATGATGCTTTCCCCGGTGCGGACAACCTGTTTGATTTCAGGATTATTGTTAACTACGACTTCGATTTACTCTAGTGATTCACTGAGCACTCCGTTGGCGCTCAGGTCGGACCGCAGAACATCAGTGTAAAGCACCACTTTAAAGTGGGCAGCTCTGCGTCTTGCGTGATCCTAATGCCTTAGGGTTTTTGCTTAGTGGGCGCTTTGCTCATCGGCTAATTCTTGCGATAGCTTTTGGCTCGCAGAGGCACGTGCTGAGGCAAATCGGGCAATACCCAAGTACGCGACAGGGGTGAGGTACAAGGTAAACGCAGTCGCGAGGCCCATTCCACCAAATACGACCCAGCCAACCGCAGATCTGGCCTCTGAGCCGGGCCCTGTTGCCAAAATCAGGGGCAGGGCACCGAAGATGGTAGAGACCAGTGTCATGACAATAGGTCGTAAGCGCGCACGCGCAGCCGCTTCGATCGCCTCTCTGACGCCGTACCCTTGGTCGCGCAGCTGATCTGCAAATTCGACCAGCAGAATGCCGTTTTTAGCGATGAGCCCAATGAGCATCACCAGCCCTACTTGTGAATATATATTGAGCGATGTACCGGTCAAAAATAGGGCGAAAATGGCAGCGGCTAACCCAAAGGGCACAATCGCCATGATGACCAATGCCGAGGTGATCCCCTCAAACTGTGCGATCAAGACAAGAAAGACAATGAGTAGGGCAAAGGCGTACGTGATTACTGTTTCGCGGTTGGTCTCGACCAAGGCTGCAGCCTCGCCACGCGTAATGAGCGTGACATCATCGGGCAATACCTCATCTGCCAGGGTAAAGAGATCGTCGATCGCCGTTTGCATCGCAACGCCTGGTTTGATCTCGACATCAAGCTCAATGGCCCGTCGCTGAGCTCGTCGATCAAGTTGGCCAGCGACCCCTTTCTCGGATAGCTGGACTAAGCTCGATAAGGGAACCAGCGCCCCCTCGCTGGTGCGGACGTAGAGGTTCACAAGATCATCAGGATCTCGGATCTTATCCGACCCTGCCTCGAGGACGATTGGCACGGTTTGATCGTCAGCGTTGAGATCGACCACGCGTGAACCATCGACCATAACACGCAATGTTTGGGCGATATCATCGAGTGATACATTCAGATCTGATGCGCGTTCGCGATCAATTTTGACTGAGAGTTGTGGTTGGGAGGGGTCATAGCTGATACGAGGCCTGCTCACACTATCGAGTCTTGTACGTATATGATCTGTGTAGTCTCGGGCGACTGCATAAATATCGTCATAGTCAGTGCCCAATAGGGCGAGACTCAGCCCGCCACTGGAGGCGCCCCGTAAGTTAAGTGAGTTTGCGGCGAAGATGCGTGTCGTCATGCCGGGGAGCTCGGCAAACAAGGGTTTTAATTCTGCGGCGATGGCCTGCTGGCTCCGGTCGCGGTCATCCCAGTGGGCGAGTCGCGCAACCATAAAAACGATATTGGGATCCCAGCGACCAATCACTGAGTACAGGTTGTCGATCTCGCCGTTTTCGAGCAGCGGCACTAATAAGTTTTCCATGCGATCGGCTTGGCGTTCAGCGTAGTCAAGGCCGACCCCATCGGGTCCCCTGGCGAATAGATTAATCGTGCCACGGTCTTCTTTTGGCAGGAGCTCTTGATCCAATTGAGAATACAAGGCTACTGCACCGCTCGCCGCCACGACGCAGGCAAGAAAAGTTCGCCACGGAGTGTTGAGAACGAACCGGAGGGATCGATGATACTGCTCGGCTAATTGCATGCCGATAACCGCGAGCCGCCGTTCTTTGGGCGCAGCGGGCGGTAAATTCGCCATCGCTGCCGGCACCAAGCTCAACGCAACAAAAGAAGAGATTGTGACAGCCACAGCGAGCACCAAACCGAATTCTTGAAATAACCGGCCTGCGGTCCCCGGCAGAAAGGCGATTGGTATAAAGACGGCAACCAGTACGGCGGTCGTGGCGATCACTGCAAAAAAGACCCTGCGAGTGCCCGTAACCGCCGCGGCGCTCGGACCCGCCCCTTCAGAGCGGCGTTGCTGAACACTTTCGAGCACCACGATGGCGTCATCGACAATGAGGCCGGCGGCGAGTACCAGTGCCAGTAAAGTCAGAATATTGATGGAGAACCCGAAGGCCCAGCTCGCCGCTAAGGTGCCCAGTAAGGATACGGGTATCGCAATGGCTGGAATCAAGGTCAACCGCATTGAGCCCGTAAAGAGTCTGATGGTGCCGATGACCACCAAGATCGAAATGAGTAAGGTCGTGATGACTTCGCGTACCGATCCGCGGATAAAGATAGAGTCGTCGGATATCACCTGCAGTGTCACACCATTCATCCGTGCATTAACGTCGTCAACGGCGGCGCGCACACCCTCGGCAATCTCAATCGTATTGGAGCCCGCTTGTCGGATGATGCCGATGCCCACTACTCGCTCGCCGTTAAGTCTGACAAAACCCGTTGAGTCCTCAGGTGAGAACGCGACCTTTGCGACATTGCCGATGCGGATCTGATCTCGGATGATGAGCGAGGCAATGTCTTCTTCTCTGGTGACGGCGGCATCGGCGCGCACTAACAGCTGTTGATCCCCGGCTCGGAAACTACCGGCGGGGACATCGAGCGGCGCGGCGCGCAGTACGGCAGTGACATCCGCCACGGTGAGCCCATAGCTGGTGAGTCGCAGGGGGTCTAATATGATTCTGAGGACACGCTGCCGTGACCCAAATAGCGGCACATCGGCCACACCGGGCAGTGAGATAAAGCGGGGCACGATGTCCTGCTCGATCACTCGGTTGAGCGCTTCCTCAGCATAAACGGTGGATTTGACGGCAATGCGGATAATTTCCTCTGAGCGCTCATCCGCTTTGAACACGGAGAGTTGCTCCACGGCGTCGGGTAGGTCGCGTTCAATCCGACTGACGGCTTCGCGGACATCAGAGGCGGCCTGATCGACATCAATATCCGAGCGGAATTCGATCCAGATGCGGGTGTTGTTTTCTTCACTGGCCGAATTGATCTCGAGTGCACCCGAAACCCGTGCTGCGGCGCCTTCAAGTAATCGAGTGACTTCTGCATCCATCGTCTCGGGAGACGCGCCGGGTAGGAAAGCCCGCACTGACACAATAGGTCGGTCAACATCGGGCAACTCTCTGACTTCGATCGCCAGCAGTGCCGCAAGTCCGCCGATTGCGATGAGCAAATTTATGACCAGCACCAGCCAAGGACGCCTGACGCCGAGCTCGGTTAGGCCGCCTCTTAACAGACCTTTTGGGTCAGCCATTGGTGCTGGACTCTGTCATACCCGCAGTGACGGGGGCTTGCTTCGCATCCAATGCCGTGGTCGAGATCACTTGTAAAGCGGCGCCTGCACGAACGGCTTGAACTCCCTCTATGACCACACTCTCGCCTTCCGTCAATTCGCCCTCGACCAATATCGAACCGGCAAACCGTTTGACTAAGCGGATCTCGCGCCGCACAGCTCGCCCCTCAGCGACAACCCAGACGTAAGCGCCATCGGCGCCCCATTGCACCGCCACATCAGGCACAGAGAGATACTGGCCTCGCGACGCGTCGACACTGATTTCGAAAGCCATCCCCGGTCTAAATTGATCCTCAGTGTTATCAATCGCGGCTCGCGCAATAAAAGAGCGAGAATTGATGTCGATACGTGAATCGACTGCGGTAATTTCTCCTTGCACCGCGATATCGGCAGCGTCCCAGAGACGAACCGTCACCGGTGTCCCCCGAGTGACCCGCTCTACATAGACTTCTGGCACCGAAAAATTGACGAGTAACACGCTACGATCGTCAATCGTCGTGACCATCGTGCTGGTATCGATTCGATCCCCCACATCGACTTCGGTAATGCCCACCTTGCCATGAAAGGGTGCTCTAATTTGCCGTCGATCTAACGCGACTTGCGCTTGCGCCAGTGCAATGCGTGCGGTGTCTACCGCGGCACGAGCATCATCTAACTGGCTCTCGGGGATATTCATGTCCTGAGTGTTGACGGTAATGTAGCGTCGCACCAGACGCTCAGCATCGGCCAGCTGCACGGTAGCTAGCTCAACCGCTAATCGCTCGTCCCGATCATCGAGTTGCAGGAGCGTTTGTGCTTCTGCCACCAGGCTATCGGCTTTGATATTGACGGCGGTGACACGGCCGGAGTTCTCGGCATAAATGACCACACTCTTGAGTGCCCTTGCAGTGCCGACTGATGTGAGGCGTTCATTCAGGTCGGTCAGCAGAACGGGCGCGGTCACGACCGGTGCACCGCTAGATTGGTCGCCAAATCGAGTCGAAGTTTGATCGGCGTTGCGATCATCGCCGCAACCAGGTATTGCCAGCACGACCGCGATGGCAGCGGTGGCTAGTCGTCTGTTCGCTCCCTGTGGGTTCTTCATCGGCGGTATGTCTCTGACAGCGGCAATTAGCTCAGCACACTCTAGTGGAGTCAGCGTGTGGTCAGCACACAAAACGTGACATGCTTAATTCGATTCTACTCTAGTTAGCCCTTTTCGGATGTGTCAAAAATGGCGGATCTTAGGCGATAGATGAGCCAACCGCGCCCAGCGTTTGCCGCGCCGAGGTCGTTGAAGGGTAGTCAGCAAGATTGGGCCCCTCGGAGCCTGCCGGCACCGCCCAAGATCGGTTACAGTGGGCCGCGGCATAGGAGCATACCCATGATCGAGACATCGCCCATTTCCCATCCTGAAACCCTCCCCTGCCGGGGCTGTCAGCCAGATTGTGTGAATCGAGATCGGTGTCATGGGCAGCCTTGGCGAATCGCCCGCGACGAGGCGGATGGGGCACCCGTTCAGCGTTCGGTTGTGCAAACCGAGGGGAAGTGATGAATCACGCCTTAATGGTCGCGGGACTCCTTGGCGCAACAGGTGTTGCAGCCGGTGCTTTCGGCGCCCATGCGCTTGAGGCCCTGGTGACTCCGGCGCAATTGGATATCTGGGCGACAGCAGCACAGTATCATTTGATCCACGCCGTGGTCGTGATGATCCTTGCGCTCAGCGCAAACAACGGTGGGATGCCACTGGGCCCATGG